>Ga0210239_100188_pt1 | contig 51447 bp, 33 predicted proteins | sample ChrtobMetP5a_0mM_FD_155451 | JGI IMG/M metagenome (GOLD analysis project Ga0210239, IMG submission 155451) | Chrysochromulina tobin associated microbial communities from unialgal haptophyte culture, Seattle, Washington, United States - P5a_0mM | ecosystem: Host-associated > Algae > Haptophytes >... | reverse complement strand
AGATCGCTGTTCACGACAGCCGCGAGCGACCGCTGAGTGCAGCGGTACGGTGAAGTGCTCTCGGCGCCGCCGAACAGTTCGGCAGGCTCAGGTAAGACAAAGGCGGAGGAAATGCGTGGGTGGAAGGCGCCGTGAGTGGACCCGTCGACCCACACGCGGGTGTCACGGTCGTACTCGGCTGAGCGCGCGCGCACGCTGCCCAGGAGGGTGCGTAGGAAGATCCATGCCGCGTGGAAGGCGGCGACGGTGGGGGCGGGCGAGAAGGCGATGATGGGTATGGTGGCGAGGGCGGGGCAGATGGCGCAACAGGTGGGCCAGACGGCGCAGAATGTGGCGGCGAAGGATGGATGTCGCTGTGCGAGGAGAGGGTGGGTGCCGAGGCCGCCGATGGCGATGGGGAGGCCCGCGGCGAGGAGCGCGAGCTGCCGGCGATCGTCCGGGCTGTCCGCGAAGCGGAGGAGCTCGGCGAGCGCCGTCGCGATGGCCGCGTCGGCCCATGTTGCAGCCTCGGCCGTCTGGGCGGGCGGCATGTTCTGCAGCCAATATCCGGGTATGGCATGGGCGACGAGGCGAACGAGGGTGGTGCCGAGCTGGGCGGAGTGGTGGACGCGGTCGGTGTCGCACATCGCGGCGACGTGCTGCAGCGGCTTCTCGAGCCGGAGTTGGACGACGGCGAGCAGGGTAGCCGAGCAGGCTTCGTCGTCGCCGACGAAGACGCCCGCGACTGGGTAGCAGCGGATGCGGGCACGGCCGGCGGCTTGGGCGATGAAGTCGGGGTTGGTGACAGGTGTGTGTTTACGAACGCGGACACAGCGACAGGACAGGCTAGAGCCCCTCGCGCCCTGTGGTCCGCCCCGTACCGACTGTAACCCCCTCCTCAAAGGCACACACACATCCCACGGGCCCATGGCATCACTGTTGGCAGGCACAGCAGCAGGCACAGCAGCAGGCACAGCAGCAGGCACAGCAGCAGGCACAGCAGCAGGCACAGAAGCAGGCGGCATGGGTTCCCGCGCCATTGGGCCGCGCAATGCCCTGCTCGTGTCTGTGTGTGGACGGCAACCGTTTAGGAACTTTGAAACACTTTTCGCGGCGCACGTGAGTGTGGGCATGTGTGTGGGCTCCACCAACTCGAAGGGCTCCTCCTCCACCTCGACAGAGGCCACCACGATTCGCGCTGTGCTCCGCCGAGTACTCCGCCGAGTGTTCCGAGGAGCTCGAACTCCGACGAGCCGCGACTTGCTCACCGGCGGCCTCGGCGGGCCGCCCACGGCCCAGTCGCAGACGAGCGTCGCGAGCGCCGCCGCAACGAACCCCTACTTTGACGTTGAGACGCTGCTCGCGTCGGTGGAGAGCGGCGCGATCGCAGCGGTGAAGGGCACTTGGCTCGTCGGCCTGCACAAGCGCGGCGGCCGCCTCTCGCGCCGGCAGGACCTTCCGCCCGAGGCCTTTTGGTCGGCGGGCGAGCTGCGGAGGGTCGCGCTGGCGCTGGGCGCCGACTTTGGCGTGCTCTTCGTCGCGCTGTCGTACCGGTGGCTCACAGAGGAACACCCCGACCCCGACGGCTTCCACCTCGGCATCGTGGCGGCGGTCGCCGAGCTCTACCTCAACCTGAGGGGGAAGGATGCCTCAGCGTCGCAGCTCAGCGCGGCGTTCCGGAAACACCAGCTCGGCCTCCCCGAGTTCGCGCTGTTCTGGGACTTTGCGAGCCTGCACCAGCAGTTGCGCACCGACGCCGAGGCGAAGCTCTTCCCCTTGGGCCTGCAGAACTCCAATGTGTGGTATGGCCACGCGTGCACCGTCGTGTGGATGCAGAGCGAGCTGCCCGAGGGGTTTGCGGCGCGGATGCGGGCGAGCGAGCCGCCCCTCGCGGAGACGTACGAGGACTCGGGCTGGTGCTACGTCGAGGCCGCCATCAGCGCCGCCATCAAGCCCGGCTTCCTGCGCCTCGACCTCGCCAAGCGTACGGAGCGGGCGATGGCGTGCGGGTACGGCCCCGGGGAGCCGTGGGAATCCGACAATATGCTCGCGCGCGTGTGCGCGCGGCGTCGGCCGCCGCCGCCGCCGCCGGAAACGGTCCGGCGCCTGCTGCAGACGGAGATCAAGCGCTTCACCAACTTGTCCGACGTGAGCAAGGTCACGGACCTGTACGCGACCTTCTTCGGCAAGGTTATCAACGTCGGCGAGCTCAAGTTCCAAGGGCTCGAGTGGGGCGTCGCTGACGTCGTCGAGCTGTGCGAGGTGCTGCCTCGCTTTGCGGCCTTGAGGACGCTCGACCTCTCCCAGAACAAGATCGGTCCGGAGGGCGCATTGGCACTCGGCGAGGCGCTCAAGGTCAACGCGGTCTTGACCAAGCTGGTGTTGGATCGCAATGACATCGGCGTTGACGGTGCCAAGGCGATTGCGGAAGTGCTGAAGGTCAACGCGGTCTTGACCACCCTGGACCTGTACAACAACAACATCGGTCCAGAGGGAGCCATCGCGATCGCGGAGGCGCTGAAGGTAAACGCGGTGGTGACCAAGCTGTTCCTCAATGGCAACAACATCGAAGACGATGGTGCCAAGGCGATCGCGGAGGCGCTGAAGGTCAACGTGGTCTTGACCATTCTCTCCCTTAGAAACAATAATTTGGGAGATGCAGGGAAAACAGCGGTGCAAGATGCTGCAAAGGGCCGGAGTGGATTACAGTTGTATCTTTAGATTGTGTGAGCACTGTGAACATGTGTGGACCGCTGGAGTGGGTTCTGTGAAGATTTTTCCTAATTTAGAAGCTTCCGGATTAGGCGTTGAGCGCATCGAACCATACATGAGTGCGCTCTCAAAAACCGTACTCCCGTCCTTCTCCTTCGGTCCTTGTCTACCGCGTAGGCGTACCGGCCCGACTCCCGCGGCGTCCGCTTAAAGCGCTTTCAGCGACGCTGCCCCTAGCTCTCCGAAGACCGAACTCGGTCCAACTCGTGCCCGCACCCCCACGCGGATGACGATCGTTCCGTCTTCCGATCGGATCGACGATCGTGATCGCTTTTCGGAGTGTTCGGGTTTCGTCCCCCGCCTTTCCCCGCTTTTCGATTCAGGCGTTTCGTTTTCGGTTTTGCCGGCGCGCGAAAAGGTGCGAATCGTCGTGTCGACATCATGTTATTAATATATATGATCGGATTGTCGTGACCGACTTAGCTCTTCGGCCCGAGGCGCTCGTGGTCGCTCGCTACTGGGCGCCATTCAAGGCGCGGCTGTCGACAATCTGGAAGTGCATGTCTGGAGCCGTGCGGGGAGGCCCGAGTCTGGACCACTCGGGCGTGCCTGCCGGCGGTCTAGGCTCGTATGAGACGGGTCGTATGCCGGTGGGACTACCCACCGGACTGCTGCCTGGAGCGTTGGGAAGCACGTGACTGTAGCCGGCGCCGGCGCCGGCGCTCCCAATGGTGCCCATGAGGCTGCCGCGAGCGGAGACCGAGCCTCGGGTGTGGCACCCACGAATGCTCGCAGGCACCATCGCGAGTCCACTGCCCGTGCTCATCTCGGCGCCCCGCACCGCGCCGGCGCGCGCGCCGCCGATGGCGGTGGCGGCGCGGATCGGCAGCTTTCGAAAGGTGCCGGGTGCGTTCGGGTCGTTAGAGTGACCCCAACGGTGCTGGTTGGCCGGCTGGCTGGCGTACGGCTGGGCCGTCGCGCGCGAAATCGAGAGGAGCCGAGGTGACGCGGGAGCATCCGAGTGCATGAGCGTCCCGTGGGGGGTTACGTGTTCCGGCAACTGAGGCGTCCCCGCCGCCGGGCTCACCTGGACTGGAGCGAGCGGTGGTGGCGCGCCATCATCGTAAAAGAGGGAAGGCCGCGGCGAGAAGCTAGTCTGATCGAAACGGTGGTGGCGGTGGGCGGAGGCAGAGGAGGTGCGCTCGGCGGGGTAGATGGATCCTACCGCCGCAGCGCCATGGGACTTCGAAGGGGGTATGAAGCGGACAACGACGTCGAGGAGATCTCCCCGCGGAGCTACGAGCCCACTCGCCCGCTTCCAAGCCAGCGCTTCGTGTGGGTTGGGCGTCTGCTGCGACGTGCGCAGCCCGCACAGCGAGTAGGTCAGGTGCTGTCGCAGCTGGCCGAGCGCTTCGATGGTCAGCTGCACCAGGCGGGCGCGTTCGGCCTTCTGAGCGCCCTGGAACCTGTCGAGCTCGAAGCCCGCCTCGTCGAGCGCCTGTGTGGCGTGCTGAAGCTGGCTCTCAAGCCACTGCCCATGCGACTCGGTCTCCTGTAGCCGGCGCACGAGCTCGGCGATCTGGGAGGAGAGAGTTCGTATCATCTCGGACTTGCCGAGCTTCTCATCGAGATACGACCTCGCGCGCTCGATCTCGCCGCGCAGCTGGCTCGTCTCTTGCTCGAGTGCGCGCGCGTGCTTCGCGTGCGCGGCACGCTCCGAGTCCGCCGCCTCGAGCTTCGCCGCGAGCTCCGCTGCCTCATTCTGCAAGTGCTGCAACAGCCTTTGCCCCCTCCCGCCCTCGCGCTCTTTTTCCTTGAGCGCCTCGGCGATCTTGCGGTTGAGCAGCGGGATGTACACGTTGATCGAGACGGGGGCCGCCTTGGGGTTGTATCCAGCCGCGACCAGATCAGCATCGGTCACCGACTGGGCCAGCACGGCGCGCGCACTATCGACCTCATCACGAAGAGCGCGCTCGCTCGCCCGCATCACATCGCACGTCTTTCGCATCGCGTCAACGGCCGCCTCAAGCTCTTGCACTCGCTCCGCCGCCTCAAGCTCTTGCACTCGCTCCGCCGCCTCAGGCTCTTGCACTCGCTCCGTCTTTCCCATCGCGGCCACATCTCGTTGGCGCAGCCGCGCATTTGCCTCGGCTTGCACTCGCTCCGCCTCTGCTTTCGCCGCTGCGAGCAACGCATTCTTCACTTCGAGCTCAACACGTTGTCGCGAGTGCTCGGTAGCCTCCGCGAGCTGCCTCGCGAGATCATCGATCTTCGATCTCGCGTCCACGAGATGCTCCTGCGCCTGGCGCGCCGCCGCCTTCGCGGTGCTGAGCTCCTGTCGCATCTTGTTGGCCCCCGTCCCTACACGTCGATGTCGAGCAGCCTCGTGAGTGGCCATCAGGGAGGCCATCAGCGAGGCCATCATATGCAATCACAGGCCATCAGAAAGGCCATCAGGGAGGCCATCACACGCAATCACAGGCCATCAGGGAGGCCATCAGCGAGGCCCTCAGCGGACCTTGGAGATCCTCGAGCTCGCCCCGGAGCTGCGTGATCTCCATTTGGAGAGGTACGAGCTCCTTCTCGAGCCGCGCCTCGGCCTTGCGCGCACGCTCATACAGGTCATCTCGCTCCTTGACCAAATATTGGTTCGCCTCTCGCACGCGCGCCGCCACCACCTCGGCCATCGACTCGGCCATTTTGGCCTTTTGCTTCTCCGCAGCGGCCTCTGCGTCCTGGAGCTGCCGGCTGAGTGTGCTCACCTGCTTGCGCAGCTCGTCGTGCGCGCCCTTGGCCTCCCGTCCAAGCTCCTCGTATCTGGAGATGAGCTCACCCACCTGCTGCGCCATCGGCTGCTGCTCGTACCTCGTCCTCTCGAGCTTCTCGAGGGCAGCTCCGACGACCTTGCCCGCCATCCCGAGCTCGGTCCGCGCGCTGGTCAGGTTGCGGTCCGCCTCCCTGCCGTGCTCATCGGACTTCTTGAGCGCCTCGCGAAGCGCAGCTAGCATCGCCTCCGACCGCTCGAGCTTCGAGCCCGTCTGCAGCAGCTGCTCACGGAGCTTCTCGTTCTCCTCCTGCATCTCCTGCAGCGGCCCGCTGCTCCCGAGCTCGCCCTTGATGCTCCGGAGCTTTGCCTCAACCTGCGCCTGCATCTCGACGGCCTTGTTGTTCATCGCGACAGTGGCTGCCTTGCGCGTCTGGTCGATCTTCATGTTGTACGATAGCACGGTCGCCTGGAGCTGTACCCTCGCCGACTTGGCGTCCGCCGACGACAGCTCCACCGCAGCCTCCCTGGCACCGAGTTGAACCTCCTGCACGGCGGTCTGCAGCGAGACTCCGCTCCGCTCAAGCACCTTGACGACAATCTTGTCGAGCGCCTCCGCAAACTTTGCGAGGTTGCTGTTGTACGAATGTTGCGCCTGGGCGTCGTTGGCAGTTGTGTGGTCAGTGCTGTGGCCTGATGCACGCGAGGCCTTTCCGTCGAGCAGCGTCATGGACGTCTTGCCCGTCTGGAATGGGAGTGGACGAGATGAACAGCGCTTTCCTACTTGTATGGACCGACCAAACTCCTGCCGCGAAGTTGAACTATGAATGTGAAGAGTCATCGGAGACCGAGTCAAGTCAAGTCAAGTCAAGTCAAGTCAAATCCACGCACAACACTCCCGTGAAGTACCCATTCCTGTGGGGTTTCGTACGTGGGAATGGTCAAGACGACGCCACGGAACGTACAGTGTTGCCTCTTCCCATTTTTGGACACCGCGCGGTGCGATTCCAAGTACCAAGACCGAAGGCTCCTATGCGTAGAGCCCTCTTGTGGGCGCCGCTCTCGGCGGCCGTCGCTGCATTGCTTGGTCACAGTCCCGTGACGCTCGTCTCCGAGGGCCTAGAATTTCTGCACCACGCAAACTCCTCAGCATCGCATCAGCAGCAGGAACTTCGATCAGGCGGTGATGAAAATGCCCGTGATACCCACCACGAACAGGAGCTCATCACCAAGCTATCCCAACTGCAGTCAGAGTTGCTCGAGACGCAAGCAAAGCTACAACTCATGCGCGAGGACGCAGTGGCGCGGGAGACGGCGGTGGGCGTGACGCTCCATGACGTGGCGACGGCCTACGTTCCCCCGGGGCACCTAGTGACTGCAGAAAGCACCAACTTCGACTCGGTCACGGGCTGCTTATCACACGACGTCTTCAACGACATCAGCAATGCGATGAACCCAGTGAGGATCCATGCCGCCAATCGGCAAGGCACCTCGATCAACTACACCATCACGAGGTTGTCCATACTGATGATCCTTCTTCTACTCTCGGGGATTTTGCTGATGGCGCCGCTGCTGACCACTAATACTATCATAGGAGTGAGCACACAAGCGCTCGAAACCCGCGCTGCGCATTCCCTGAGCCATGGCGTTTGCAACGTGGTGTGCCCCGAACCGTGCGAGTGACCATCGCCACGTCCCATCCCCCCTTGCCGTGTCCTCTGTCGGTGTTCAGATGCTCGCCTACGTGCAGCTCTTTTACTTCATCTTCGCATGCTCTGACGCATGGACGTGGGATGTGAACGAGCCGGAGACGTTCACAATGTGCGTGCTGCCTATGTCGCTCGCGATCGTCGGTGCGACGATCCTTGGCGTCATGCTCGTCTTCTTCATGAAGCGCGTGGCATGCCTCTCCGTCGTTGTGCTCGGGAAAGCGGGCGGCATATTCATTATGTTCCTCGTCCGCGACATTGTGCTCACGACTGATGACGACCTCGTCAACCACCGGAACATGTGGCTCCTCTTTTGGCTCGGCACCGCCGCCTTCGGGATCCTGTGCAGCCTGGTGGCGCTCTGCTTTAAGGAGTTGGTATACGTGACGGCGACCGTCGGCGTGGGCAGCTACGTATTCGCGTCGTCGATTGCCGGCATCATACTTGCCAGCGGAGGAACGCCGATACACTTCGGATGGTACATTCTCATCTATATTGCCGCGGGCATCGCGGGCATCGTCGCGTACCTGAGTGTGCAGCCCGAGCCGCCGCTTCTTTTGAGAACCAAGCTATCGGGCTTGCCGGGCCTGCCCGCGATGAAGCAGGACCCAGCATACGGCACGGTGTTTGCATAGCCTTCCTGTGGACCCTGTAAATGTAGCATTCAGTTCGCGACCGTTTGGTTTCGAAAATGTCTACTCTACTGGGTGACTGTAGCATGGACTGTAGTCACCGCACAACTACCCCAGACGCGAGACTTCAGTCTTTACCCAACGCGTCTCGTTCACCGCTTCCACCTGCCCGTTCCACCAGTGCCGCCTGCAACTCGCTCGTGGCGACCAGTCCGCTGCACCGCCCGGCACGCCATCGCCTGCGCGCGCGGCAGCGGCATCTCCGGTAGCACCCATCCCAGCGGGCCGCGGCCCGGGTGCTGGTAGCCAACGAGATTCCAGCTGTAATCGGTCAGCCGCTCGTACAGCACGTGAGCCTCGACTGCGGCGGCCTCTTGCAACACGTCCCAACACGGCGCCCCAGCCCGACACGGCCCAACACGGCGCCATGGGGGAACAAGCTTCGCCGAGAGCAGAGAGTCGACCGTGCGCGCGTGGTGCTCGTGGACGCACTCCACACTCCAGCAGGCGCGCGTGTGCTCGACCTGGGAACAGGTGAAGCCAAGCAGCAGCACACTCTGTGGCAGTCAGTGGTAGTCGGTGGCAGTCAGTGGCAGTGAGCGGCAATCGGTGGCAATCCGTGGCAATCCGTGGCACCCGGTGGCAGTCGGTGGCAGTCAGTGGCAATCGGTGGCAATCCGTGGCAATCCGTGGCACCCGGTGGCAGTCGGTGGCAGTCAGTGGCAATCGGTGGCAATCGGTGGCAATCGGTGGCACCCTCTCGGACCTTATGAAGCTCGAAACCAAGCAGGAGCAGGTTGCGCAGCATGCGCACGTTGGCGCACGTCTGCGGCTTCTTTCGCGTCACCTCGAGCTGCACGACGCGCACCCGATGCAGCGAAAGGAGTCCCACCGCGCTGCTCAGCGCTTGTGGCTCGAGGCCCTCGATGTCAATCTTGAGCATGCAGAGTGGCTGCTGCAGCACGGCGTCGATGCGCACGGTGGCGATTGGCTGCCGATAGGTGAGCGTGCCTGGCGAGAGTGTGGAGACGTCCTTGACGGCCGCCTGACCCCGTGGACCGAGCAGCGCCGCCATCCCCATGTGCGTGCGCATGTGCGTGGCCAAAGTCGCCGTCGGGCGCGGGCGCCGTGTCGGGCGGGTACTCGAGCCTCCACTCGGCTGCGCCTGCGTGCGCGCGACGCCCGCGAGTGGAACGAGCATGCTAAAGTTGCCAGGCTTATCGAGCACCGCGTTGCCGTAGACGGTCAGCCGTTTCGCAAAGCTTGCTCCGTTGAGGTGTACTGCCAGTCGGATGACGTCCTGATACGCTCGCACAGGCTCGAAGGCGACGACGGAGCAGCCGAGCGAGAGCGAGAGCATCGCGTACCAGCCAAAGTTCGAGCCGACGTCCACCACTACGCCGTTGGGGGCCGCGCAGCACTCGCGCGTGCTGTTGCTCCAAATGCGCGTGAGCTCTGGCTCCACAAGCAGCCGGTGCCGCACGTAGAGCATATCCTGGTCGAGCGGATTGTAGGCGTAGACAAAGGGCGGCTCGGTGGCGGTGGTAAGACTCTCGAGCACGATGCCGTCGGGCGTGCTCCAAGTCGTCTGCGGGCCGGAGCGGCAGAAGGCGCAGGCGCAGCATTCGGCCCTGCTGCACAATGCTGCCACCGAGACGCGTTGGTCGTAGCACACGGATGCGATTCTGCAGGTGCTCGTCGAGCAACCATCCCCCAGGGGCGCCGGCGCGATATGCTGCGTCCAGCCAGGCTCGAGCTTCAGGTCGACGACCACGGCCTCGCTTGGAGTCGCGTCTTCCCTCTTGCCTCCTCGCATCGACGGGTGGGTGTGAATTGCGGTGTGCTTGACCGCGTGCAAACAAAGTTTCACCGACGCGCATGCCCACGACTCCGGTCCCCCTGCGACCCCACCCGGCCTCCTCCAAGGCCATACCCTCCCGCGCCCAGGAGCGCTCGCGCCCATTTGCTCGCGTCGCCAACTCGAAGGCCAATTCGGTCGGCGAGATGAAGGCCGGCGGTGCGGTCGAGCCCCGATTTGTAATTTGTAATGTATTGCTCGCGTTGGAAATCATTCATGCCCCGCGGACGGATTCGCACTGATGACTTTTACCGAACTCTCCGTCCGCCAACGCAAATGCGCTGCCTTCTGAACGGCCTGCTGGCAACGTCTCCGACCGCGCCATTCCTCCGCGTCAGCTCGTCGCCGATCGCACTGCTCGAACGCCAGGTGCCCCTCGAGCATGAGGAGTCCCACGCTTGGGCGGGCATCTGGAGGTGCCGTCTCGACCTTGATGAGGGTTTGTGGCAAGGTTCGCTGCACCTGGACGCCAAAGGGCACGTGACGCTCGCCGCGTCGGATGATTCGACGCCGCTCGCGGCCATGCGGGACGCGAAGACGGTGCAGGACCAGTGGTGGGTCTCCTCATCGACGGCCAACGAGGCATCGACGACGGGCAACGAGGACGCCGCCGTCGTCGCGGTGAAGATGCAGATTGGCATCCTGACGCTCGAGGGTAAAGGGACGCGGACGGGCATTCGACCATCGGGGGAGGTGTCCGGCAGCGTCCTCGAGGGTCGCCACAGCCCCTGCTGCGTGGGTCGCTTCAAGATGCAGCTCGTGATGCCACTGGGAGACCTGCCGGCACTCGAGGCGAAGCACAAGGCGCGCGTCAACGCGCGGCCGGCGCCGCCTCTGAGCTTCGCGCGCCGCTCGTTCGCGGGCCGGTGGAAGATCCTCATCTCGATGGATGCCAACCAGGCGGGCGGTGACTCGCCGCCTGCCTCCTTCGCACTGCGTCTCGAACTCCCGTCGGATGATGGCAGACCAGGCACGTTCACGTCCGAGGGCAGCGGGCAGAGGCTGGCCGGATCATGGGGGGTGTGGATGCCGAGCGGGGTCGAAGGCGCTTCCAAGGGGTCCTTCATCCAGCGCTCGGGCTCGGCGCTCTGGCTAAAAGTGGACCGAGATCGATGCTCGGAGACTTTGCGCGGGATCGCTGACTTGCCTCTGAGGGAGTCGTTCACCGCCTGGGGCAAGCCACAGCTGTCTCTCGAGGCCGAGCTGGGCGCGCGCATGGGCAAGCGTGCACAAGGGGCGCTCGTATCTTTGGACCGCGTGCAGGGGCGCCTGATGGTTGGTGAGGTCGAGCGTGTCACCTTCGGCATGTTCAGTCTGATGCGTGACGAGTCCCCACAGCTGGACGGACCCGAGCGCATCGATGGGGCCGACGTGGACAGCGACGACGACGTCTCGCTCGGAATCTGAGACCGGTGCCACCGTGACCCCACGGCCGTGGCGGAGGCGTGCCCCGGCCGAGGTGTGATCCTCGCTCATGCGAGCGCCTATTGTGCATTTCGGCAACGGGGGGATGCGCGTGCCGTGCTCGGTGGCGCCAGGCCGCATTTCTTTGGCGATCGGGTTGGCTCGAGCGCGCCAGGCAGACGGCACCAATAACCCCCGGCCGTGTAAGTTTTGTCGCGACGTTGCGTATTGTATCCTCTGGAGTTTGTGTGACCAAAATCGTTGCGCTTGTTGCGCAGAACAGCTGTGCGGAAGTATGCATGTTCCATGTACCGTCGCGTAATATCGCCGCGCGCATTGGCCGGGCGGGTATCTAACCGTATTCCGATTCGGGGGACGGGGCGTTCGGGCCTATACGTGCCGTACAGCTTCTGACACGCAGCTTCAGCTAGCACGTACGACGGGCGACCGACCGCGGTGGACCGCGGGACGGGGTCGGTCCACTTGGCAATTCCAGGACTCAGGCGGGGAGAACAGTAAGGATCCAAGTGCGCGGGGGCGCGGGGGCGCGGGGGCGATGGCCTCAAGGATCCAAGTGCGTCGCCGATCTTGTTGTGCGATGCGACGTTGAGCTGGCAGAGTGGCAGTCGACGTCGACGCACCGTCCATCGTCATCGCCTCCAACGGCGGCCCCATCCCCGCCCCGGAGGCCCTTCTTCTTGAGCCCAAGCTCCGGGCGGGTAGAAGACGGCTTCTCCTCGACGAATGCACCAGAGATCAGTGATCACACTTTTGGGAGAGACGACCGACCTCACTGGCAAAATCGAGTAGTCCGAGCGAGCGAGTGTACTTGTGTTGACCGAGGGGAGCGGAGCCGCGCTTTGAGTTGGGGGGACCGCGACGAAACTGTCTGACCTGGTCCTTGGTTTCCCACAGCCGTTTTCTCCGAGCCCCGAGAGAAGCCCCGCGGAATTCCGTCTATGTCACGGAAGTCTCCGTCTAGAAGGTACCGAGTGCACTACCTCCATCAGTCCACGCGGCGCCGGACCCGATCGCCTGCAATGGAATCCCGATCAGCGCCGGACAAGGGCAACGGGCCATCCCTCACGGAAGACATTGTCTTGAACTCCCCCAGCAACACTATTACAATCGAACAATTGCACGCCCCCGGAAACGTCCTCGGCTGTGCTCGAGTGGGGCCCTGCCTTGACTACAGCCTGCGGCTCCTCGCGTTTCTGCTCCTATATTTCATTTCGTTCACTTTCTTGGTGCTCTTCTCCGAGGCTTTCCACGGCGAGGAGATCTTCCATGCACTCAGTAGGAGCGTCGCGGCTTCCAGCATCTTGTTTTGGGTCGCAGTCCTGCTCCTCGTCATGATGTACCTCTTCGACGCTTCGTACTGGGCTGGGCGGAAGGGAGCACTGGCGCGCCGGAGCATGGTCAGCGTGATCAGCCTGGTGCTCTTCGTATGCTTCATCGTCTCCGCCGAGCGGGAGCCCACCTACCCCATGGCCGCTTATCTGCTCGGGCTGCCGCTCGTTGCTGAGGGGCTGCGCCGTACGGTGCTCAGCCACGCGCCGCATAAGAAGGCGCTCCAACTGCTGAGCTTCGCGTTCCTCGCGAGCTCCATCACCGCGATGGCGATCTTCTTCTGGTGGGCGGCGACGGAAGATGGGGCATGGTCAATCGAGCACCGCGACAAACTAAACGGAGTGCTGGATTGCAACGATGTTGTCGACGGCGACATCCTTTTTGTCGACGGCATCAATGGCAGCACCCACGAGTTGGAAATTACGGAGAATCAACGCATGGCGTGCCTCGCGGGCTTCATGCTCTGGGTATCGCCGCTCGCGATGAGCGTGATGTGCATGATGTACGCAGTCACCTTATTCCTCATGGCACGAGTCCTCTCGACTAAAGCAGACAAGCAGGAGTTTGCCAACTCGGCCGCACGCTTCGTCACCATGGTGATCTGCATTGCCGTTGTGGGAGCCTGGTCCGCGGCTGCAATCGCGGGCGTGGGGATGCGGCTCGCGCACACGATCGAGACGCTGTGCTTCGTGTTGATCGTCGCGGTCCTTCTCATCATCGGCAACACCATCGGCTTTGGCGCCCTTGCACACTCGATGAATGATTCGCCCATGATGAGTCTGGTGCGCTCGGCGGCGAGTTCCAACCTGGCGCGCGCGCTCACTCTCTACTTCTTGCTCCCGTTTGCAATCTGCTACCTGGCGCTCTCGTCTCTCAACCAGCTGGTGCGCCAGGCGACCTACGTCGTCTGCCCGTGCGTCGCCACCAAGCGCCGCAAGCTCCTCGACGAGCAGGAGCGCACCCTTACCCATAAAGGGGTAATGCGCGTCAAGTGGCTCACGCCGCTCGCCAACTCGCACGTGGCGATGGTGGTGGACTGGGAGTGGGCCCCTGTGCTTCTCCTCGTCGGGTACATTGGGCTCGCCATCTGGGCCCTCCAGCTCGGCACGACCCTCACCTACATGGGCCTCGCGCCCCTCATTATATGGCTGACCACGCTGCACTGGGTGCTGGTGACCTTCCTCTTCTTCATTCTTGGCATCCTCATGTTCCTCGTCCCTGTGATTCCCGGGCTCGCCGTCTATCTGAGCGCGGGGGTCATCCTGGGGCCAACGTGCGCCGACACCTTCGGCGGCTTCATCCCCGCCTCAATCTACGGCGCGTTCGTTGTTTGGATCATGAAGTTAATCGCGCACATCTTCCAGCAAAAGTGGATTGGCGAGATGCTCGGAAGGAAGCTGTGGGTGCGCTCGGCGGTCGGCATCAACTCGCCGCTGATGAAGGCGGTGCGCTACCTGCTTGAGCAGCCTGGGCTCAGTTTGGGCAAGGTGATGATCCTGTGCGGTGGGCCAGACTGGCCCACATCCGTCCTCTGCGGCATCCTCCGTTGTCCTCTCCCCCAGATTTTGCTCGGCCTTTCCCCGATCTGCACGTACTCGTTCACATCGACCCTCGCCGGCGCCTTCCAGCTCAAAATCGACGATGGCGCGGAGTGGGCCTCGGCGGCGACGGTGTTCCTCATCGTCTCCACGCTCACGCAGGTCGTCTACGGCTGCATCGCTCTCTACCTGATCGATAAGATTCGCCGCGAGAAGGCGGACGAGCTTGCCAAGTACCCTGATGACGCGGATGTGCTTAAGCTCGACAAGGCCGCGGCGGCGGCCTCGGTGCGCTACGCGGCAGTCACGCGGCTGGCGATCATGCCGCGCCTGGCCAAGTTTTGGCTTTTCTCGAGCGTCGGCACCCTCGCCGTCTCAAGCTACTTCCTCTTCTTCGTGCCCTCGTACTTTTTTGAGCATTTTCAAATGACCGACGACATCCACCACGTGCTCTGCTGGACCTGCGAAGCGGCCATCATCAAGATGCCTCTGGGCTGGATCAGCCTCGTCGCGCTCATCTACGGCAGCTTCGCCCTCTGGATGTTCGAGAGGTGGGCCAACAAGCAAGCCAAGAACCAACCGGTCGACGATGTGAAGGCACACGACGAGCTCACAGGTGCCGGCCACGTGGCCAGCTCGATGGGGGATGAGAGCTATGGGTTCGACGTCACCGACGATGAAAGCAAGAGGTGGGTCGAGCTCGCCCAGCCCGCCGACGTTGATGTGCGCGTCGAGGCCAGCGCAGCGGCTGCCGAGGCTGCAAAGGCGAAGGCGGCGGAGGCGAGGCAGGCGGCAAGCTCGATGAGGGAGGCGGCGACTGAGGCAGAGGCGAGGGCGACGTCGAAGGCGGCGGCGAAGGCGGCAAGAGCACTTGGGACTCCAAGCGAGTGCCACTCGGGAGGGGGGCTTTATGAACTGGGCGCTACCGACTCTCCGGTCGTGGCAGAGGACATGTCGGATGCCGAGGCGGCCTGGGTGGGTAAACAGGCGCTCAAACGACACAGTTCCGCAACGAATGATGTCATTTAGAGTGGCCTCTTGGCATGCGGCATGTGGGTCGTCGTCGCGGCAGGGAGTGCGTGAGGGAGTGCGTCTCAAGTAAAGAGTGGAGTGGTGTCGATCGATGCCAAATTCGCACGTGCCAATTCGAATATCATACGCGGCTCAATGGGGTTTCAGCGCGGGTTTTCGTTGCTGCCTGGCCCGCGGTACACACGCACCCAGCCCAGACGCCGAGAGTCCGCCACCGTCGGAGTGTGCGAACTGGGGGCGGTGAGCTGCCCGCCGGCGGCGGCGCCCCCGCCCCGGTCCGCGCGTCGATCGCTCGATGCACGTGCGTCAATCCCGCCCCGCACCCCGTCGGTCCACGGTCGGCGGCGGGACGGACGGGGTCCGCTGCCCCGTCCGCGGCTCGTGCACGGACTCTACGTCTTAGTGTTAGATGAGTCTCGGTCATGGTCTATCGGTATTAATCTCGCTGGATTTGCAACACATCATATCGCCTCATACGGGACATACCCTGATTTCAAACCGAGTGCTGACTTTTATCAGCATCAACATTCGACTGCTGAACACCGTACACGCTCAGTATTCCTGGGTATCCCCCTCGCCACATGTTACGCTGCCATTTGGCGTGTTTTTTTTACTCGACTTACTTACTTACTTCCACGGCACAGGTGAGGACGCCCTTTGTGGTTGTGGACGCCTCGCTGCATGCGCTGCGAAGCTACTCCTCGGATGCTGGCTAGCCAACTCGGGCGATCCCTCGTGACCGCGGGGAAATAGGAGTGGGGATACGGATCGAGAAGCGAGGTTCTCTGCAATGCTCTTATGAGTGCTCTCGAGATAGGCTTTTTGCATCTCGGATCGATGTCGATGCTCATTGTTCAGCAGGCGCAATCTCTCGTCCTCGCTCGTAGAGAGTGCGATAATGTCGGTGAGAGTTGATGCGAGGTGCGAATGGCCCCGGCTCTCTGCCAGCTCGATCGGAGCCAGTCTATCCCTGTTGCGCATGTTGTTTAACGTCGGCTCGTTGACCATATTCATCAGAATCAACTTCCTGAGGATGAACGACGCTGCCCCGCTGTGGTTATTGAAGGCAGCGTAGTGCAGCGGTGTGTTCCCACCCGTCGCTCGCAGTAACGGGTCCGCCCGATTCCGCATCAGTAACTCTATAAAGTTCGTGTGCCCACGCTCGGCAGCGAGGTGCAGGGCGGTCAAGTTGGAGTGGTCCTGGGCGTCCACGATAGACATGGTTGAAGGGTGCGTAAAAAGCAGCTCACCGACTTCGACATCGCCGCTCCACGCTGCCCAGTGCAGGGCGGTGCGCTCGAATGCCTCGTCAGTCGACGTTGGCTGGCAGCCACACGCGAGCAGCTCACGGGCCTCCTCCAGCTTCCCGTGCTGGCAAGCGTGGCGGAGCTTTCTTCCTCCGCCCCTGCCGGGCAGCACCAGTAGGCTCTGCCTCTCCAAAAACTCCTCTGCGCTGTGGAATTCGGCAGACTCATTCCTGACCCGAACTGCTTCCATCTCTTGTCGTTCCCTCTCGCGGAACTTTGCAATGCTCATGGGCGGGGAAGATGGAGTGGGTATTTGTCGTTCATCTGATGCTGGAGAGGTACTCCGAAGCACCGCGTGAACGAGACTGAAAGGTGATGAATTCCCATAGGCCCGCATGCGCAGGCAAGTTTGCCCGAGCCTGCAGCAGGTTGCAGACCTTTCGACTCCTAGTGCTTCTGATGAGGAGTCCGAAAAATAACGAAATAAACATTCCAAAAAAGGCTTTTTTCGAATATGAAGTTAAACATGAAGATACAGGAGATTTTCCGACGGTTCACCCGTTTCTGGTGCTTTTAGCTCTTGGAAAATTATGCAGCGAAGAACGATTGCCCACGTATCACACGCGCATGGCGATCCCTTCCATGGGCATGGCGATGGGGGCCTTGCTCGAGCTGCGCTGAAGCGAGCCCTCTCTGCCCTCGTGCGCGAGGTCACACACGACCACGCGATTCGTCTCGCTCCGCATTTGCAGCAGGTGCACGTGGCGCTGTGCCAGCCGCTGCATCACAATCGTTGCAAAGAACAGTGCGTAGAAGACGCCCACGACAGCGAGCATCAGCAGTGCGACCATTGTGAGCGGGACCAGTACGCCGGCGCCCTCGGCCGCGCAGCCGCTGGCGTCGCACGCGCCACAACCTTCGAGCGCACAGCCGCCGCCTCCGCCCTCGCACACGGCACAGCAGCTTTGGCAATCCACGTCGCAGCCGCTGCTGCTCACACAGCCGTTGCAGCACACGTCGCAAGTTGGCGCTACGGGCTCGTGCCGTCGCACGATGGCAGCCCGCGGCGGCGTCGCAGGCAGCCGGCCAGTGTGCTGCAGCCACATGCTGATCAGCCCGAGCAACGCAAGGCATACCACGACGGCGCTCATGTAGTAAGGCCCGATTGCCAGGTGCTCTGCTGCCGTGCGTGCGGCCCACGAGCGCGGGTAGAGGCTCTGCACAGCGCCCGACCTGTCGCATAGGTGGATGAGGAGACCCACGAGCGCGAGGATGCTCTGCACGCCCGCGAACACAAGAATGGTGTCGCGCACAACGAACATGCGAAACCGCACGGAACGCGATCGTGAGGCCTCCTCCGACTCGTGCAAGGCCGTAAGATACTCAAAGCGGCAGGTAGGGCAATGAGAGAATGCACGCGGCACTCGCTCCTGCGCCCTCCACTCGTCGAGACACGCTCGGTGAATCCATCGTTGCGTGCCAGAGCACAGACACGGGGCGATGAGCGATTCCGGGTCATTGATGTCGAAGCAGATGCGGCATTGGCGCTCCTCGGGATCCGCCGCGCTGGCGAGCGAGAGCGTGCGGTGGCTGACTGGCATAAATTCTAGGGGTAAACACTGGTGAAATTGTTCCGCAACGCTTCCGATAGCTCGAGCCAGGACCGCATGGGACCGACTGTGACGCTCTTGGTTTGCGCGCTCGTGAATGCTGAGGAAGGGCAAGTCATGTCAAGTCAAGTCAAGAGGCACCGATACGCGGTCCGGTGTCCTAAACAGGAACGACGAACGAACCGCCCCTCGGCCCTCGCCAGCGGGCTGCGGGGGAGTTCTAGCCGCCCGAAGGGTCGCCCGCCTCGTTAGTAACTCGTTAGGTACGGTCCAGTGAGACAAAAGACAAACTTTTCTAGGTGAGTAGGTGTTCGTGTACGTATAATATATTAAACGTACGTTTTCGTCACGTGCGGCGCGACTGTCTCGGAGCCATCAGCCATGCCCCACGGGGCGCTGTTGCCTCTTCCAACTGCCTGTGCCGACACGCCGCCAACGTGCGACCAGGCACCACTTCGCGCGCCCACCCGAGCCACAGCCTACGGCTCCGCGTCTGCGTCCACCTCAGCTACAGGCTCGGCCGGAGCCTCCGGCTCAGCGAGCTGCACATCTCCCGCCATCTCCTCGGCCTCCGGCTCAGCGAGCTGCACATCTCCCGGAGCCTCCGGCTCAGCGAGCTGCACATCTCCAGCCATCTCCTCAGCGAGCTGCACACCTCCAGCCATCTCCTCAGCGAGTTCCTCATCCATCGTCTCCTCAAGCACCGCCTCGCGCGCTCGCAGCTCCGCCATCGTCGCCTCAAGCGCCGCCTCGGAGTGCTCGTCATCCTGAACGGAGTGCACCCATTCGGAGGGCTCTTCCGTCGCGGCGGCAGCTGCAGAAACCACGCCCAAGGGCGCCTCAGACGCCTCAGACGCCTCACGCGCCTCAGGTGATTGAACTCCAAATTGGGTCGCTTCGAAGTTCTCATTTCCCGAGCCCGCCACCGCCGCTTCCTCGACCTCCGCCGCTTCCTCGACCTCCACCCCCTTGGCTGCCTCGGCCGCCGCCGTCTCCACCGCCGCAGCCTCGGCCTCGGCCGCCGCCGCGTCTGCCTCGGCCACCGCCTTGGCTGCCTCGGCCGCCGCCGCGTCTGCCTCGGCCGTCGCCTTGGCTGCCGCTGCCTCGGCCACCGCCTTGGCCTCCGACTCAGCCTCCGCCTCCGCTTCCGCCTCGGCCGCCGCCGCCTCGGCCTCGGCCACCCCCTTGGCTGCCTCGGCCGCCGCCGTCTCCGCCGCCGCAGCCTCGGCCTCGGCCGCCGCCGCGTCTGCCTCGGCCACCGCCTTGGCTGCCCCCGCCTCGGCCACCCCCTTGGCTGCCTCGGCCGCCGCCGTCTCCGCCGCCGCAGCCTCGGCCTCGGCCGCCGCCGCGTCTGCCTCGGCCACCGCCTTGGCTGCCCCCGCCTCGGCCACCCCCTTGGCTGCCTCGGCCGCCGCCGTCTCCGCCGCCGCAGCCTCGGCCTCGGCCGCCGCCGCGTCTGCCTCGGCCACCGCCTTGGCTGCCCCCGCCTCGGCCACCCCCTTGGCTGCCTCGGCCGCCGCCGCCTCGGCCTCGGCCGTCGCCTTGGCTGCCGCTGCCTCGGCCTCCGCCTTCGCCTTCGCCTTCGCCTCGGCCTTCGCCTTGACTGCCGCCGCCGCATTGGCTGCCGCTACTGCCCTGGAGATACGTTGCCTGGGGCGCTGCAACGGCACCTCCACCTCCAAATCCTTGAAGTACTCGCTCGAGCCGAAAATTGAACCAAAGACCGGCGCTGGCTCCGCGGGACGTGCCTCGGTCTGGGGCGTGCCTCCTTCCAAATTAGGCAGGTGACCTTCCATATTCGATTCGAGTGCCTTGCCTTCATTACTGGAAGCCTTGGCATGCGCGGGGCTGGTCGCTGCCGGCGATGGCAGCGGCGTGAACCGCGACGGTGACAACCGATCGTATCTCGAATTTACGTGTGGTGGCAGCAGCGGCGGCGCGGCGTCGTCTTCGAGGTCGCCGCCGGCCGCTGCCGCATCAATCGCTTCATCAATCGTGATGGGGCTCAATTCCATGGATCGCACGGAATTCCATCGATCACGGGACCGCCCGATGGAGGCGGCGGCGCGGGCGAGGTCTGCGTCTTCGCCCCCTTCCAAGGCCGCCCTCCGAAGCTTGCGCCTACAGCTCCATCCGCGGTAGCCAGCTTGAATGCGAGTCGCTTTGGCCACGCGCCGCCGCTTTTGATGATTCTTGTTGGCTTGCTGTAGGATGCCCGCCGCGCGCATGCGTTGATCGAGCTCCGTCCCCGTCTTTCTGATCGCCGCGAGATAGTGCCAGCCGTACAGGCAGGCAATGAGCACCGGCGCATGGACAGCGATTCTGGCCTTTAATCGTACGCTCTCCGCGACCACACGCGCCGCGGACGCATTGTGCGGCGCTACGACTTCCGACTCGGGCACGTCGTGCTTGACGGCGACGACGTCGGGGTCCTCGTTGCGATTCAGACGCTCACGTTGATGCTGACGGGCCAACTCCCGGGCAGTGAGCCCGGTAATCTGCTGGTGCAGGTAGAGCAAGTCCTGCCACAGCATCTCCAAGTGTCGATCATCTACGGCCATCTTCTCCTCCTGCAGCTCCCACGCTCGCAGAAGGTTGTTGGACGCCTGTCGAGCGTACCTGATGAGGGATCCAATCACTGGCCATCAGGGGGCAATCCTCGGACATTAGAGGGTCTGATGAGGGATCCAATCACTGGCCATCAGGGGGCAATCCTCGGAAATGAGAGGGTCGTGTGATCGGACACGTGTCAAGCGTACTCGCGCTCGAGCGTCGACAGCTCAGCCGACCGGCGCGCCGCCGCCGCCGCCGCCTCGGCGTCGGCTGGGCGAACCGCGGCGATCGCCGCGGCCACGGCCGCGTCCGTCTTGGCCGTCGCGCTCGTCGCTGCCGCCTCGGCCGCCGCCTCGGCCTCAGCCGCCTCCTTCCGGGCCAGCATGAGAGCGGCCGTGCGTTGCGGCTGCAGAGCGCCGTCCGGATCGAGCGCCAAGCGAGCCTTCGAGAAGGACGGGTCGTCGCCGCGCCGGATGATGAGGAGCGTGGCCAGACCCCCCTGCCGCACGAGTTCGAGCGCGGCATGCACGTTGCGAGAGAGGTTCAGCACCGCGCGGCCCGCGTACACACGAACCATCTGGTTGCACGAACAAAGCAGCTGGAGCAGCGGCGCGACGACGCCATCCTCTGAGAGGTTGCGGTGGTAGTGCTGGTGCACGGTGAGGCATGCCAGCGCCCGTGCGCCGCGCAGATGGGCGACGGGCGAGTGCTCGGCATGGCGCGTGGGCGCCGAGATGGCCAAGGTGAGAGGCAGGAGCATGCCGTGTTTCACAAGCTCGTCGTGCAGCGCGAGGGTCTCGGACCACACCCCAAGCACCAGCAGCCCCGACGACTGAATCTCCGGATCGGTCGACTCGGCGCAGCGCACGATGAGCTTCACGAGCCGACGACGGACTGCCAAGCCTGACTGAAGCTCGCGAAGCGCCAGGGGAGCGAGCCAGCACAGCGTCTTCTTAGCGTCACGCTTGCACTGCTTGTCGGTGCGCCGGCCGCCGAGGAGCGCGGCAGCCGAGGCCGTGTTGTCCTCGCACAAGCAGAGGAGCACGTCCAGGAACTCGGGCTGCAGCATCGAGGGCGCCACCGGTCGAGAGCTCGCTAGGTTGGAACTCGCCCACGCCGCGTGACGGCAGCCCTCGCGAGAGCCGTGCCGCAGGAGCGCGAGGAGCGCGTTGCACATGGCCGGGGACGAGAGCGAGCGCACGAGCTGCACGTCCGCCACCAGCGACGCGAGCGCGAGGGCCAGGTCGGCATCCTCGCCCGGTTTGGGGGTGGACGCGGAGATGATCATCTGCTCAAGCAGTGGGGAACGCAGCGCGTCCAGGCGGTTATCCGGGTGGAGGCAAAGGTTGCACGCTAGGGTGCCGCCACTGCGCCGCAGCTCATGAAGTTCGCTGCGCAGTAGATCGGTGGCGAGCACGAGCGCCCCTTCATTCTTCAACTGCACCCGAGCCTCCGGGTTCTGCGACATCGAGATGAGCGCATTCACAGCCGCGCTCCGCACCCCCGCCGCGATCAGGCCTGCGCCACCCGAGAGGTCCGAAGCCACGCGGAGCAGATCGGGGCCGAAGCCGACGCGCACCATGAGCATCGCGAGCTTCCGGTTCCGGCACAGCCCCTCGATGCCGCGGATGAACATCGGAAACCTGAGCTTCATCCCCGAGTCTGTCTCGACGTACCTTAGGAGGATGAGGAGGTCCGGTAGCAGCCCCTCGGCGCGGAGCTCGCTCTGCGCGTGCGTGTGCCCGAGCAGATTGACAAGTCCCTCGACTGCCTCGCGCCGCGCCACCGCGTCGACGAGCTGACTTGAGCAGTACTCCATGATGTCGACGAGCACCGACCGGCCCTTAAAGCTACGCAGGGCCGCGACCGCCGCCCGCAGGTGGTCATCCGAGAGGCGCGCAAGAGAGGTGATCGCACCTCGGCGTATCTCCCACGTCGTCGAGCGGGTCATAGGAAGCAGCGGTGCGAGGTACGAGCCCGCGAACATCGTGAGCACCGGCTTGTCGCGCTCGACGATCTCGCCTGGCTCGAGGATGGCATTCTCGGCGAGCGGGGGCAGAGGCGGGAGCCGCGGGCCGGTCGCGGTCTCCTCGCCCGTCTTTGATTCGAGTTGACGTTCCGACCGGCATCCCAAGCAGTCGCACTCGATTTTAGCGGCGAAGTGAGGCACGCCGAAGTCCCAGTTTACCATGGCCGGTCGGGCAAGGGGAGGAGAGCGCTCAGCGCTCCTTTCCGGACAGGTCTGACGGTTTGCGAACCTGCCGTCGTTGTATGAATGCATGTGAATGTGAATAGATTTTGAAGGTGAAATAGGACCTAACGCGCGAAGGAGGGGTGCTCTTTCGCAACGCAACCGCCCCCCATTCCACGCCTCATTCGACGTCGACCGCCTCGCCGCGTGCAATCTTCTCCTCCTTCTCCTTCTTGATCCGCCGATCCTTAACGTCCCAGTTGAAGACACGCGCCATGTTGACCTCGGTCGTGGTGATCTGGTCGCGCAGGAAGCCCATGTCATCGATCGTCGTCGCGAGCGCCTTTTTACAGTCTGCGAGCTGCTGCGCAAGCAGAGCGATCGCCTCAGCGCGCGGGTACTCGAGCATGACGTTCGCGCCCAACCAGAGGCAAACCTTGTCGCTCTCATGCACGTTGACGATGGCCTTCGCGCTCACCGACTGCGCCAGCTCGTAGTGCATCACGAGCGGCTCGCCCTTCTTCGCCTGCTCCTCCATTGCGCATAGTGCTGCATACGTCTTCTCAATCTCAGGCTTCTTCATCTTGAGTTTGTTCTTCTTCTGCGTGAGCCGCTGCTCGATGAATTTGAAGACCTGGTAGAGCTTCTGTAACTTGTCGAGCGCCGTCCCAGGGTCGCCCTCCTTCTTCATGTAAGCCTCGATGTCCTCCTGCAAGCAACGAGAGGAAAGGCGGGAGCCGCGACGGTCGGCAAAGCTCGGCATAGCGTGCAGCGACTTGGGGAGTCGGCATCATGGCAGGCGCGCGAGCGCACAATGAATACAGCCGTCGGCATGGCCTCTTTCGTCGAGGCCTCAGCATCCTCCGCAGTGAAGGGGGCCGCCATGTTCGCGGCGCAGGCCTCTTCGTCGTCAGAGCGCCGTCACGAACGCCGTTTGCATTTCGCATTCCACACTATGGCGTCACGAGAAGATCTGTGTGATCTGTGCGTCCGTCCCGTGTGTATCCCGGCTCCTCCCGGTGTTTTGGAACTGGGAAGGTACGAAAACTTAAGGTTGAAAGTTTGTAAGTGGTTGGCGCGCACAGCGTGGATAGAGGCTACTGTGCTTCCATTCGGCGCGCTCGTCCGCTCGCTCGCCGGGATGGGGTGCGGGCTGAGCTCCCCCGAGGACCCGTTCATGATCCGCAAGGGTGTGCCCGTGCGAGTGGAGATCCCGGCGGGTGACGGCTGGTCGTCGTACAAGGTCGGAAAGAAGTTGGAGAACAAAAACGAGTACGAACTTTTCGCAGACAATGGCGGCGAGGTGATCAAGGTCGTGCTCAAGCGCCCCGCGGCGAGCGCGACCTTCGAAGACTTCACCGCGTACACAGAAGACGCGGCCAATCGCGACGATGATGCCGCCGCCGAAGATTTCAATGCTTTCGTCATGAAGCTGCCCAAGAAGATTGGCAGCGCCATCGACGTGCACATCGGCAACCGTAAGGTCGAGGGGCGCTTGGCCGAAATCCCAAAGTATGAGCCGGGCGAGCGCCTTTTTATGGTCACCAAGGATTCGCAGAGTGTCGTCGACGCGACCGTCGTGAAGCGGGTCGGAAGCGGCAGCACGCACCAGGTGACTGTCGCGAGGCAGCCGGGCAAGACTCTCATCGACCTGAACAAGTTCAACCACGCGAAGCAGCGCTTTGAGTCCGTGGCGAAGTACAACAAGGTGCGTGCCATGTACTTGCAGGAGGTCGTCGAACAGTTTTCGCTCATCGAGGATGCCATCACCGGCAACCGCCTCAACTGCGACGATCAACTCATCTACATCACCGTGCTGACCGATAAGAAGTCTGAGGGCACAGCCTGGGCGGGCATTTCGAGCATGGAGGACCTGACGGAGCACCTCACCAAGTCATCGTCCAAGCGCGCGCAGGGCATGCATGGCGCCCAGGGCGTGCTCGTGCGTGCCGGCCCTGGGACGGGCAAGACGGTCTCACTGCAGCAGTTGACGCGCTTGGTGGCAAAGCGCCTCCAGTCGAAATCGAAAACTGATGTGGGCATCGCGCTGGTTCCGATGCTGCTCAGCGTGCAGCGCCTCGCGTCGTACATGAAGCGGGGCACCCTCAATTCGCAAGAGAGCGACCTGCTCTCCGCGTACATCAACGTTGAGTTTACAGGCCAGACCAGGGACTTGCTGCTCCAGGCGTACGAGGCGCGCGCTCTCGTGCTCTGCATCGACGGCGTCGACGAGGCAGCCGGCCTCAAGGCAAAAATCGAGAATCTCATCGTTGACGGCCTCAACCCGATGGGCATTCGCATGGTCGCCTCGTCGCGCCCCGAGGGCGTGCGGCTCGAAAGGTATGGCAAGTTCATCACAATGGACTTGGCGCCGCTCAGCGACGAGCAGCAGAAGCAGGCGGTCGCGTTCCAGCTCAAGAACAGCAAGGAGTACGACCACCTCATCGTACTGGTCAAGATCGGCAAGGCGGCGCGGGCGGCGGGTAAGGAGTCCGAGGAGGTTTTCGCCGTGATGAGGGAACTGGGCGGCGGGTCGTACGACGCCATCTACTCCAACCTGCTCAAGAGCGGCGTCGCGAAGGCAGACGCACCTGCGGTGTTCGCAAACACGATGGAATTTTTTGAGCTGGCGAGCGCTGTCCCCGTGATGCTCTCGATGTACGTGCTTTGCCTGGAGCACATTGCTGCCTATGGCTCGGGCTCGTTGCCGACATCCCGGCTCCACTTGTACACTGCGGCGGTGCGCGCGTCGATGAAGCGCCGCTTCACCGACCACGCCGAGTACGTCACCTGCGGGCTGATGCTCGCCAAGATTGCGATGACCAACCACCTGGTGCAGCGGCGCGAGTTCACGAGCCTCGACGTGAAGCTTGTGCTCGAGGGCGATGATGCGGGCCTCGCCATGTGGCAGCGGCTCGAGATCGAAGAGGCCGGCGTGCCGCTCATCAAGACACTCGATGTGGGCTTGAGCGTGGCCGAAGCGACCAGAAAGACGACCGATCCACTCACCAAGTACCAATTCAAGCATCTCTCCTTCCAGGAGTCTTTCTTCGCGGAGGGCCTGTGCTGGACGCCCGCGCGACTGAGCGATGAACTCATTCCTGAGCACTTGGCCTTGAAGGCGCAGTCCGTCTGGGAGCGCGGCGCGTTGCATGTGCTTAACGACCGCTGGATGCTCAACTGCTTCACCATCTGCGGCACCACGATCGGCAACGCCGTGTCACAGCGCCTCGGAAAGGGTCTAATGGAGCTCCGCGTGACCGAGCACCAAATCAAGGTACTCATCGCCCTCAACTGGGAGCCGCTGCGCGGCCAGGCCGCGCTCAGGGAGCTCACGCTGCCCTTTGCCGGCAACATCGACTTTAGCGAGAAGACGTCGGCGGGCGTTGCGTCGCTTGCTGCGCTGCTTGCCGACGCCTCAGAGCTCCCCAACTTGACCAATCTCGATTTTGGATTGCCCGCGCGCATTGGCGTGGAGGCTGCCGTCATGCTGGTCTCCGCGGCCGCAAACCGCAAGAAACTGCGCTTCTGCGGCGCCGTCCATGCGGCGCAGATCAGCAGCATGAGCGACGTGGACGCCATCCTCGTCGCCGCGACCCTGCGCAACTGCTGCGGTGGCATGCTCGAGCCGAGCACTTTCGCGAGCGTGCAGATGGTGCCGCCAAGCTCAGACGCCTCGCGCATCTGTGTTTCCGCGTCGGCCGATGAGACGCTTGCCAGCGTGTTCAAACAGGGCGGCAAGAGCGCGTCCGCCTTCCCTGATGAGATGGCCAAGCATCTCATGCTCGCTGGATTCAGCGCCATGGACCTGCGCGATTCCAAGTACACGACCGCAGAGCTGGAGACGATCGGCTACTCAGCCAAGGAGATTCTTGGTAGCCTTGGCGTCGGATCACCGACCTTTGCGGCCCTCAAGGAGTGTGCGCAAGCCGGCCTCGCTCTCGAGCTCGTCGCAGGGCCCGGAGCCGATGTGACCCTCGAGCAGCTACGCGCGGCAAAGATAGCCGTGCCCGACGACGACGCCATGCTCGATGTGACGCAAAAGATCGCCTCGCTCGGTAGCTATAGGGCGCTGTCGACGGTGGCGGTTGCCGGGTGCTCGGGCGAGGGCCTTGCTGACGTCCTTGGCGTGAACCTGGTCTGGGCGATCGCGCTAAACGCAGGTCCAGAGATGGTCGAGCTCAACTTCGTCAAGAACAAGCTCGGCATCAAGAGCTGCCAGGCTCTCCGCCAGTTTCTGCGCTTCAATCGGACGGTCGTGTCCATCGATCTGCATGGCAACGAGCTCGACAATAACGGTGTTGCCGAGCTCGCGAGAGCCCTGACGTTCAACTCGAAGCTGAGCATGATGCGGCTGTCGGGCAACGAGCGCATCGACGTCAAGGGTATCAACGCGCTCTACGAGGGCGTGACGAGCAACATCACGCTTGACACACTCGTGCTTGAGTCCCTCGCGGGCTCGAACTCGCATGGGGTGCCCGTCTTGCAGCTCAAAGGCTTTAAGCCCAAGGAGCTCATCGACCTCTCGTCTCGTCGCCTCGGGCCACTCTCGGCCTCGCTCATCGCGAGGCTCATCACAAACTGTAGACCCGTGCTCCTCGAGCTCGGGCTGGAGCGCAACCCGCTCAAGGCAGAGGGCATGGCCTACATCGCCGAGATGCTCAAGACGAATGACGACGTGCGCGACCTCGACTTGCGCTTCTGTGCCATCCATGCTGAGGGCATGAAGGCCCTCGCTGATGCGCTCAAGATCAACACCTCCGTGGACCGCGTGTTCCTCCTCGCCAACCAAATCGGTTACGAGGGAGCGAAGACAATCATTGAGATGCTGCCGCACAACAAGTCGATCAAGTACATCGGTGCGCAGGACAACATGATCAACGAGATGGGCAAGGCGGCGCTGCGTCAAGCGGCGATCCAGTACAACGTCACCATCGACGTCTGAATCCCCCGCGGCGCGGGCGGGTGCGAGGTCCTCGCTCCTCGGCTCGGAGCAGCTGGCTGAAAGTGCGAATCGCGAGCAAGCGACGCACCATCCGACCGACGATGGTCGATGCATGCTCAGCGCCCAAGCGTGCGATGTAAACGTTTACGCAACACATGGTCGCCTCTCATTTTTTTTGAGACGCGGTGTGTAAACCTGTGTGTAAATATCGTACAAACTACCGGACCGGTACATACGGTTGAACATCTTTGTCTTTATCAGTACTCAGAGGCCTCATTTCTGGTACACGCGAGCCGATACGGAGGATACGGTTCCGGTTTAACATTGATAGCTTTGTCTCGTTCCACCCCACAGAATACAATGACAGAATACACGATAGAGACCTCAAGACTCGCTCACTCTCTCGTCTCCGCTCCTCGCAGACAACTCACGATGACAATGGGGATGTGTGTCAGGATATGTTCGTTTCTACACGCAGCTCCCAGCTCCGTGTACTCACCTCTCACCTCACGCGAGTGACGACGTGACTACGAGAGGCTGAGGCTCCAGCTGGCCATCGAGGTCGTGCGGTATGCTCCCGTGCGACCGTTGCCCGCCTCTCCAACTTAGTAGAAGAGGACCCGCCGGGCTGTGCGTGCGCCAATCCACCCCGTGAACGCGGCCGCAAAGAAGTTGACTTGGTGGTTACTGAGTACGTCCCATCCCGAAATCCTCGTCGACGTGTCCGACGGCTCCTCGACGACGAGCTTCTTTTTCGAACACCAGCCTGAGTACTGCAGGGTCGCGCCGAGCAACGAGTCGATCATCGAGCCCAGCAAGCCCGCCGCGCCGCCGACGAACACCACCGGCCACTGCGGCGGCGCCTCGGTCAGCAGCCTAGGCGAGAGAAACCAGCTCGTGCGCATGACAAGGCCCACGAGCCAAAATGTGAGGCCAATGACGAGGCCGCCCGCGGCGCTCGCAGCCGTGCCAGCGACGGTGACGCCACCGTTCGTGCCCGTGGGCACCTCCCGCCACGGCGCAGTGATCAGCCGGGGCTTTACCGTACTCAGCACGCCGAGCTCCGACGCCCACGTGTCGGCGTTGCACGCGGCATAGTGGCACACATAGGCGAGCTGCAGCCACGTCTCTACAGGGTGGCGCGCGTTGTCGAGCGGCAGCTCGGCGGGCAGCCCGAGCGGCATCCAGCGAGTCAAGAATAGCCACGCAACCGCGGTGCCAAAGCCGCCATTTGCGGCGACTTGCACCCAGTTGCGGTTGCCGCCGACCTGGTGGCCGTCCTCAATCTTCTTCTTCTTCTCGGCACCAATACGCGTCACCTTGCTGGATCCGAGGAAAAATACGATCAGGGTGATGCCAAAGCTGACGCTCGCCGCGCACGAAATGAATCCGACGAAGAGCGCCAGCGTAGCGCCACTTCTGTTCAGCGATCCCTTCCGATACCCACGGACAGAAATGGCCAGCGCGAGGAAGAAGGCAAAGCTGACGCGCGTGGGCGAGATCGAGCCGTAGAAGGTGCCCAACGTCTTTGGCTGTGAGCTTGTTTTTGCACCGGCGGCGGCGGCAGCGGCAGCAATCGCTGAGGTCAGAGAAGCCAACGTCAGCGCTGCCATCGTTCGCACAAAAGGGGCGCGCGAGCGAGCGAGGGCGCGAGCGCGAGCGACGCGATTGACTGCAGCGATTGACGAGCGCAATCGATTCTGTTCAACACGACGCTTTTAGTGCAGCCCAGAACGCGCACGGCGCCTGTCGGTTCAGTCACTTCCTCGCGTTCTTGAACAGATACAGTCCGACGGAGTCAGGTCACCCGCAGCACGGTGCGCGTAAGGGACACACTTTCTAGGCGTCCGAGGTCCGTAATATACACCGTTGGGATTATCCACCTATTAACTTACATGTATGTGTGTACTGTTATAGTCTTTGTGTGCGCATCAACCCGATCCAGCCACATCTCTCATCAAACCTGGTCGAGCCACGTTGCTCCTTGCTCGCCATCGCCTCCATGCCGCGGTATCGAACCAGCCATGCTCTTCATTCACACGCTCAACGTGATCTTCACAGCCAGCGCAGGCACGTACGCAGGATAGCGGGAGGATGAGATGTCCGCCGCCATGCAGGTCACCATGCGCGCAGCAGTCTCAGCCACTCAACGCGTGCTGCGCTGAGCGGATTCTGCCCAGCGACCGACCAGTGGCAGGAGTGGCCAAAGCGACGGTGTCGCCTCGCCCGTGCGGACATATGCGATCGACGGCCCAAGAAACACCTGTGGGGAAACATGGGCCAAATTTGGGAGGTGCACCTGTGGGGACGTCTCCTCAGTGACAGGCTCTCCGAGGCCGCGACGATCGCCATGCCCAAATTTGGGAGGCGCACCTGTGGGGACGTCTCCTCAGTGACAGGCTCTCCGAGGCCGCGACGATCGCCATGCCCGAAGCCTCGACGCGCAAGCGCGTCTCTGTGCGCATGCCGACGAGGCCTTCGTATCGAGACCGAGCGCGTCTCTGTGCGCAGGCCGGCAAGGGTGCTGTCGAGCCCGCCACCGTCGCCACCTTGATGCCCGCTGTGGCACCGGCCTGTCCTGGCTGGATTACCCGAGCCTCGAGCCCAACGAGGTCAGCATCCCCAAGGCCACAACGGCCACCACCTGCAAGCGATCGTTGATGCCGGCCCTTTCGTGGTTTGATTCGGGTCTTCGCCTCCATATTTCCACAGCGCTCGCAGCGCTCGCACCGGCAGCAGCAGCAGTTACAGAATTGTCGTGATTCGACTCCGGCGTTCGCCTGGTCACTGTTCCAGAAACAGCGCGCCGGTCCTGTCGTGGTTTGACTCCGGAGTTCGCCTTGAGAGTGCAGAAGTGTTGCTGGCGAGCTTCGACATGGCCGTGCGCCTGAAGCTGGCCTCAGCGATCGATGTCGAGCGGCTGCAGCGTCAGTCGACTCCCGTCAGCTCGCACAGGGCTAGGGCCGTTGTGGAAGCCTCATGGACTGGTGTTGAGATGGACGTTGAAGCCTCGAGGCGAAGGCCCGAATCAAACCAGGAATTGACCGGCGCCGCGAGGTCCAGACGCACGCCGGCATCGAACCAGGACACGACTTGCGCTACCGGCTCCAGCCGCACACCCGAGTCGAACCAGGAATGGACCACGGCGTCGCCGCTGCCATTATCTCGTATAGCATGGTATGCCGCAAGGCGGCAGCGTCATAGGCCGTGCGTCATACCATGACTGGACCTTATCGGCCGGAGCACCAGTCAAGCCCGAGGCCATGCGTGCGCCGATACTCAGGTTGTTCTCATCCTTGATCGACACTGCCACGCCGACGCCGCCGGCCGCCAGCAGCACCTTTGCGATCGTGAGCGAGACTGGGTCAATGATGCAATGAACGAATGTGCTGCGTTGGACACCGATGGCATTGTGCTTGATGGCAGGAGTGCTATCGGAGCACGCTCACGGCGATGGGAGATACAGCCCGGGGCTGGAAACCCGCGCGAAGGCATAGAAGGCGGCCGTCCAGGCAGAGAAGCATTTTGTGAAATGGCCGCACATCGCGTTCGCGAAAGAGCGGATCCACACAAAATGCCGCAACTGACGAAACTTTTCTTGAGCAGGACATGTAAACTTTTGTTGAGTTCAGATTACGTTCGGTCACGATCAACAGCGCGCGCGTCCTCCCCTCTTTGGGGTCTTTACGCGGTGCTCGCTTTTTGGACTTTCGCCCCCTGCGTCGCCGAAAGACAGAACCATTGAGAGCGGCAATACCACGAGCACGCTTGGACCGACGGACTCGGAGACATGTGCTCGGAGTCCTGCCGCCTCGAGCTTGCACGGACCGTGTGCGTCGCGCTCGGAGCACCGTCGGCAAGCAAGCCTATCGGAGCAGAATTCGTCATGCCAAGCATCTCCGGTCCACAGCTGCTCGCTCGGCGCCATACCCTTTGGAGGGAATTCGGCTGCGACGAGTCACCTCCGCCTCCGCTTCGCGGCAAGCTTGTCGAGAACGGCAAATCTGGAAGCGCCTTCCTCGTGCCTGGCGGTGGTGGCGTCAACCTATCTGTTAGCGCGTCGTACAGTGTTCTCTTCAAGCAGGGTAACAAGCAGGAGGCCGCGCTTCTGCGGTCCTTTTATCCGAAGCTCGTCGAGCACTACGCCAACGGCGCGGGCAGCTTGCTCACGCCGCTGCTCGGGTGGCTGCGCTACGTGCCGCCCAAAGGGGATGCACCGTTCGAGGCGCTGATGCTCGAGAACGCCGCGCGGTGTCCTCCGGGCAGCAGCAGCGGCGTGCCGATGTGGCGACCGTTCGACATGAAGGGCATTCGATTGTACCCTCACGAACGGCGGTTTGCAGAGACCTTCGGAGCGCGCGGGCTGAGCGTGCCCGCACGCCGCGCCGCCGAGCTCCGCCGCTCACTTGAGGCCGACGTGCGCTTCCTCACCGGCCACGGACTTGTCGACTTCTCGTACCTCATTTCGGTCTGGGTGGCGGGGCCGGCACGGGACTGCGACGAGGTTGCACGTGACGTCGAGGCGGCGGCGGCGGCGGCGGCGGCGGCGAGGGCGAGTAGAACCTCGGCATCTCTCATCCCCGCGATGTACCAACTCACTGACGTGGCGCCGCCGCCGCAGCAGCAGGCGCTATCGCCGCCGCATCAGCAGTGCGTACCCGTCGTCCTACGGATGGCCCTCATCGACTACCTCCGCGAGTGGATGTTGCCGGAGCTCTTCGAGGACTTTCGCAAGACGATCTCGCGCGACCTGGTCGCCGGCGAGCGTAATCACGCCGTGGTGCCCGTGGCTGAGTTCGGGCAGCGGTTTGTGAGCTATTTTGGCGAGCAGCTGATTAGGCCGCTTCCCGCGACGGGGCTGCCACTCAACCTGCTCAGCTGGGCGAGCGGGGCACTCCGAGCGTGCGCCGCCGTGCGCCTGAGATGGCCGCAGATGCGCCTGAGATGGCCTGAGATGGCCGCTTCGATTCAGCCGTGCGCCTGAGATGGCCGCAGATGCGCGGCTGAATCGAAGCGGATGGTGGACGTGGATGGTAGACCAATGCGCGGTGTGGGCAACGGCGAGCGCGGCGGGCCGGGGGCAGGGCCATGGGGCCGGCCCAGCCACCGCCTCGCGGGTGCCTCGCGGGCGCGACCGTCGAGGGCGCGGGGGAGCGCTGATCCACGATCATCTGAAGAAACCAAGACAAGACTTACCAGCCGTTAGCCACTAACCAGTCCTGACACTCTACTGCACCTACGCCCCGCTCCTTAATGGACGGGGACCCAACGCATGTTTGTTGTTACATCGGCGCGCGATCAAAAGGAGATCACATCTCGACGCCCTTAGGCGTCGTGCGATGTATCCACAATGATGGCAGCTCGTACACATGGTGCTCTCAGTAGGCAAGACCGTTGGGTCCCGGGCGGTTCAGCGGGTATTGGCCGGGATAGTAGCTATCCGTCAAGATCTCGGCCGGCTGCGGTGGCCACAAACCCATAGGCTGCTCAGCCATCCATGGCTCCGGCCATGCGTTGTCCATGTGCGGCTGTTCGATCCAAGGAGCGCCATCTGCGATGTATTGCGGCACCGCCCATTCCACATTGTGGGCCATCTGATGCTCAGTTCGTGGATCCATCATCCACGCAGATTCCTGCGCCACCAGCTGGTCCTCCCACGAGGAACAGCCGTCATAATCAATGTCTTCGCCATAGATCATGACGATATTTGAGAACACACCGACACCGCGACCAGGACGAGGACCCATAACTGGCATGGTGATGTACGAAGAGCTCAAGAGCATGAAGACCGCAGCCATGGCGGATCCAGCACAGACGTGTGACAAAAATTACCTCCGACCAAGGGGCTGGGAGCTCCAACCTGGGGGATTCGTCGAGCGCCGCGGAATCTTTTCGTCACGCACGCTTGAAACCAAAACCCGTTTTGTTGTTCGGCCCATATCGTCGCCCGCATGAAGACGCACGAATTTGGGCGTCGTAATTTCGTTCGCGAATCCACGGGGAGAGGCGGGAGCCGGGACACACGCAGCGCATACCGGATGCCGCTGGGTTGGCAGCTTGGCACCGGTGTCGTGTCGTGGTCTTTCACACGCGTCCGGTGAGTCGGCCCGTATCTGGCCGTATGTGTGTCCCGGCTCCCCCGGTGCAACCATCCTTCTCGCCGCACACGCCATGAGCTTCAAGTTCACCGTGGACATGTGTCGCCCTTCTAAACCGCGCCGGGGGTCCCCGCCGTGTGAAACGGTGTATGTGTGAATGAATGTGTGATTTCTTATGCATGAGATTCGCCTGATTCTACCCGTATACTTCTGGGCCGCGAACGAAAGGTGGATTCGCGATCGCGGCGGTGTGTTGTGTGCCCAGTGCTGCTGATTGAGCGTGCGCCAGCGTGGCCCGGGGGACGGCCGCACATGATGAAAAGCAGATCAGATACTGTCGACCCGCCGCTGCGGCTTCCGCGCTGCGCGCGCACGCGGGGCTGAGAATACCAACCTCGAGATTAGTTTTCAAGCTGAAACTGGCCGTCCCCGCCCACGCCTTGTCGTCGCGCCACGTTCGCCCGCTGACAAGTGCGACTCGGAGGTGACTGCTGAGTGTGGCCCCTCACCCCCCTGGCTGCTGCAGGATCATGGACCCGCAGCCGGATGATGGACCACTCACGCCGAAGCGGCCGCCGAGTGCACGGGACTTCTTCAGTGTGCCCAAGAGCGGCAAATTTGATAACCCGTCTCAACTCAAGCTCCTCCTCGTCGCGCTTTTGAGCGTCTCGTTGTTCGTGATCGGGCACGGCGTGTACATCCAGCACAGCCAAGCTGTGGTGCTCGCCAAGTACCGTGCGCGGATGGACGCCGATGGCAACCGCAATCTCAGCAAGGAAGAAGTGTCGCGCTGGTTCTTGGCGAACCTGAACCAGTCGGACGATTCGGCGGCGGTGAAGCGGTGGGGCAAGCTGCTCGGACGATTCGACGAGGACGGCGATGGGGGCTTTGATGACGACGAGCTGCTACGCCTCTTCGACGGCATCGATGAGCTCCCCGGGGCGACGGACGACATCAAGGAGCTCGGGGGCGACGCGGGAGAGACGCAGCGGTTGGTCTTTTTGGGGATGGCGCTGGTGCTCGCGGCGCTGGTGGCGGCGGCGGTCCGCGACGTGTTCGTGCTCACGGGCAGCATCGAGTCGCTCAGCACCGACCTGAGGCGCTCGCAAAAGGAGGAGGACGACCGGAAGGCAGAGCTCGCCGCGCTGAGCACCGAAGGCAAGCAGCTCAAGGAACGGTGCTTGCGCCTCGCCGCCGCCGCCGCCGCCTCCACCGCTAGGAGCCCCGGGGGAAGCGCCGACAGAGCATCGAACGCCGAGCTGGCAAAGGCGAAGGCGGAGCTCGAGGCCAACGAGCGCAAGGAGCAACAAGTTGAGGCAGAGAGGCGTGCCGCTCACGAGAAGAACCGCCTGCTCGAGGAGAAGCTCCGAGAGGCCCAATGGGGGCTCGAGTCGCGCCGCAAGGGCGCAGCACTCATCTCGAAGGTCGTGTTCGACGCAGGTGGGCGTTTGAAACAAAAACAGCGGCTCGAAGGGGCTACCGAGGGATCCGTGACGACCAAACGGCTCATCACCTCGGCCGACGGCGACGTGTGGCTTGACATGCAAGACCAAATCGCCAATTCGGGCGGTGATCAATCGTCGCACGCCCTGTGGAAAGTGACCAACATCGCGACGGGTGAGCATCGGGTCATGAAGTGCTACAAGAAATTCGACCACGAGGACCTCATCTCTGAACTGTGCGCGGCGCGCGATCTCACTCCGCACCCAAACATCATGCGCTTCGACAAGGTGATTGAAACCGATGCCGAGGCGTTCGTGCTGTGCGAGTTCCTCGATGGTGAGGATTTGATGGCGTTTTACGAGCAGGGCGTGGACGAGGCCACTGCGAAGCACCTCTTCCACCAAATCTTCAGCGCCTTTGCGCACCTTCATGGCCAGTGTGGCGTGCTGCACAACGACGTGAAGCTCGAGAACCTCTTCGTGGTCGGGACGGGCGGCACTACCGCGCAGCTGCAGGCCAAGATCATCGACTTTGGGCTGGCGAGCTTCCCGGGTAAGAAGCCCAAGGTGGCCAACCCGGGCACGTGCGGCTTCGCCTACTGCGCACCCGAGTTGCTCAACCAGGCGCAAAAGAGCTTGCTGCCGGTGTTGCCGCATGCGACCAAGGAGATGGACATCTTCCGCTTGGGAGTCGTCCTGTATGTGTTGCTCATGCAGCAGTTCCCGTACCCGCCGATACCCCTCGCAGCCCTCGCCGAGCCCTCGCAGCCCGCGCGGCCGCTGAGTGACGAAAGCTTCAAGAAGGAATCGCATAAAGTGGCGCTGGGCAAGTGGCGTGCCCTCAGCCCCGAGTGCAAGGAGCTCCTTGGCAGGCTGCTCGCCTTTGACCCGAAGGCGCGCCCGACTGCACAGGCCGCGCTGGAGCATGCGTGGTTCCACATCTGATACGGACTCTATGGGGGAGCGAAATACCTGAGGGGAGTAAGAGGGGAGTGCCACTCGTACCGCGAGCGTACCGAGAGACGCTCTGCCAGAACCGAACGTGAGAAACCACCCTGGTGTGTCTGCTGTTTGTCTGCTGCTCCCTTTACCTAGTGCTGCTTCCGAGGGTTCCAGGCTTTCAGTGCCGCGGTGCTGTGCCTGTAGAGCGTGTGGGACTGTGAGTGACAGTGGCGGTGCTGCCCGTGTTCGAGCGCGGAGTGACGAGTGTCGCGTAGTTGAACTGTCTCGCGCGGTGAAACGCCGCCGCGCCGACGTGTCATGTCCCCCCATGGCCCATGACGTGGCCGAACGATGCGCGGATGTGAGGGCGCGCGCGATGCCCGCGTCGTGGGCCGCCGATGCCGGCCCAACCGAACCGCGAACGCGACGGCCATCGCCATGGCGACGGCCCACCGCACGCCGACGGCTACGCCCCATTTCCAAGCCGAAGGCGGAACTGCGACGACCACCCTCCGGAAGCGCGCAAAAAGCGCGCGCAATCGAACGCCGCGGCAAAAACGACGACTCTCGGAGCGGAACCGAACCGCGCGCCGTACAAATCGGGCATGCGCACCAACGTAACCGACACGCGAGACACCGCGCGCTGCTCCGCCTTCCTTTGGGTCGTCGCACATGTGAGCCTCATGGGAGGCGCGCTGCGGTCAGCTGCGTGCTCGCTCACCGGGCAGAGGCAGGCACGACGACCGACCGAAGCGCATGGTGCAGGGGCTGCTGGCCCATGGCGCATGTGTCGAGCGGTGGAATACCCATGCGCGCGTGCACGGCGGCGCGCAGGCAGCAGTCACGACAGCTAGTGGGAACGCGCACGGCGCGGCGGCGCAGGCGAAAGATGCGCGTCTGTACGGTAGGCGAGAGGCCAGCCTCCGCGTCGTCGCTGCCGCCGCCTCTGCCACCGCTCCCGCGGGCAGAGACAGCGCCATTGCCGCCACCCTTGGCGCCGCCGTTGCCGGCAGTGATAGAGTGTCTGGCAGGAGCAGTCGCAGTCGCCGTGGCCGAGGCAGAGGCAGAGGCGGCGTCGGGGCTGCGCAGAGCTTCTGGCGCCTGGAGGGCCTCCACTGCGAATTCCTCGCGCAATAGGTGCCAAAAGTGGCCGTCGTCGACGCGTGGGCGATACGCGAGCAGCACGAGTGGCGCGCCGCGCTCGGTACGGCGCGTGTTCGTGCCCGAGTTGGGGCTGCTTGGCGCATCACAGAGGCTGGCGAGCGTTTGAACGAGCGGACGGAAGGTCTCATGCCGATAGATGACATCGGCCATCAGGATGACGTGCGGCCGGCCGCCCATCGCCTCGCACACCTCCGTTACACTCCCACCCCACCGGAGCTCGTGGGTCGTCGCACAGCCTCCCAGGCCGTTGGCCGTCGCGTTCCGCTTGGCGAGGGCGCACGCGCTCGCGTCGCCATCCGTCAACGCGAGACGCACCCGACCGGCGGCGGCGGCGGCGAGAGCGAGGCCAGCGATACCCACGCCACAGCCGAGCTCGACGCAGCGCAACGGCGCGCCATCGTGGGCGCCATCGTGGAGGAGCCCGTTGGCAATCGACCCGTCGGCGGACGCCGTCAGGCCGCCCGTCGCGGCGACGAGGCCGCCCCCACCGGACGCGACTCCGACTTCCTCGGCATCCCCGAGCGAGCGCAGTAGGGTGCCAGCGTGCCATGTGTGCGACAGGTACGCTGCGAGGAGCACGCCGGGGTCCCACGTCGCCGACGCGATCGTCGAAGTGCTTGCCTGAGCCTCGTGCACTCGGAGCTTGGGCGTACCTGTGGGGACGTGACGCCGTGGTGAAATCTTGCATGCTGGGGTGTATCCGGTTGTGCGCACCGTCGGCCACGTCATCCTCACCGGACGCCGCTGCGCCGCAGCCGAGCAAGAGCGCAATGTGGCGCGACCATTGCGCACCGAGCAGGGGGCGAGGTAGCGTGTGCACCACCTCGATGGGTCCGACGGTGAGCGGCAGCACCACTCGACCGCGCCGCTTCGCCAGCAACTCCACCTCAAAGGTGAGCCACGACGGCGCCTGCATACTCACTCGAATGGACAGGCGGTCTCCGCTCTCGATCTCGGCCATGACGGTGCCGTCCACGAGCTCGCGGGATCCATCGGGCAATAGCACACGGACCTCGATGGAATCCGGCGTCACACTCGCGTACATGTCGTCCACCGCCAAGATGCCCCACGATCTCGAGAAGCCGGGCCGCACGGCCGCCGGGATGCTGCTGCCGCAGAGAACGACGCGAAGGAGATCGGGCCAGACGGTGTCATCATCGCACTGCGGGCCATCCACGTTGGCTGCTCGGCCCATGAAAAGGTGGCTCCGCACTCGCGGACGGCCGAAGATGTGCAGACAGACGGCGTTCTCTGATCGGAAGTTGACAGGAACTAGAAGAAAGCGAGCATGCGCTGCGACGGGGTAGCGCGCCTCGATGGTGGCAGAGCCGCGTCCCGGGTTCTCGCCCCGCTGTCTTGGGTGGTTCGGAAGTTGACAGGAACTAGAAGAAAGCGAGCTTCCCCACATTGGGCCATCCCGGCGCGCAGCGTGGGAGCTCCCATTCACGATGAGAAAGGAGGGGCTGCACCTGCAGTTAAGGGGATTAAGGCGCCGTCCCGTTCTCTATTCCAATGATGAATGATCAGGCCGGCAATGCAGGCCGGTAAAGGTACGTATGTCGCCCCCCCCTCGCGCACACCACACCACCGCTGCCGGTTGGCGATGTTTACTTACTTACTTACTTACTTACCACCGTCTCCGGAAGCGACGGCTCCGCTGCCCCCGGCCCAGCGGTCACACAAGTCGCCTGGAGTACTCGCCTCCGTCCGTCCGGTGTGCGAGTTGTCACACGTAAATAAGGTCGATACGGTGTGGGTGTCCTCAAGGTCTCGAGGTCCCAAAGGTTACCCAGCAGTCTCTATTCCTTCCGTTTCGCCGTCGCCGCCGCCGCCGCCCGCTCAGCGGCGATTTCCTCAGCGTGCTCCTCGGGAAAGAGCCGTCGCCGGAAGCGCGCGCCGCTCTCGAAATCCTCGCACCATAGCCGCATCACTATGTAGACGCACAGCAGCCCGCCCATGAAGCTGAGGATGCCAATCCCTTTGACCGGTACCTTCATGTCGCCCTGCACCAAGTTCACAAGCGCCGCCTGGCACGACATCTGCCGCATGGCCGACAGCATCTCGCTGGTTGCCGGCTCAAGCTTCTTTACGTTGCGAATCATGGCCATTTGCTCCAAACTACCGTCCACGTACAGCTTGACGTTCGACACGACCGTGTCCGCCCTCAGGTTGCGCTCGGCGATCGGGTTCATGAACATGGCGTGCAGCTCGGATGCGGCCGCAGCCAGCGGCTCCTCAGGCGAGCCCCACTTCGTGCAGACGGCTACCGCCTGCTTTTCGAGGGCGGTTTGGTACTTTGGTATTGCGCCGAAGGAGGTTCTCGCGTGTAGGAACGTCGCCATTGCCAGAAAAAGGAGACAGCGGAGGCGCAGCGGATCCTTGGGCACAGTGGCGACGAAGGCGAGGACCGTGCATCCGGCTGCGCCGACACCGTACGCCACCATCGGCATCGAGATGGCTTGCATGAGCGGCTCGTTGTCTTGCAGCTGGCGAACGCTCAAGAGGAGGCCGAGCAGCTCAATGACGAGCGTGAGCTTCGCTACCTTGGTCGCTGGCCAGGAGGTGACGACGCACATTTTTCGTGCCCAACGCGACGCGGGGGATTGTTTCCGTGAGTTTTGCGTGACGGACGGGCCACGTGCTTGCGTGCGCATGTGAGGGGGAGGGAGGGGGGGCAAGGTGCGAGGCCTTGTTACTGGCCTCGGATTATTTTTTTGCAATTAGTTTCGTCAATCAAAGTTCGAACTTGCCTAAAAAACCTCTTCGTTTCGCCTCGCGATGTAACGCGAGAGGCTGTGAGTTTCGAGAAGACTCGACCTCACCGCCCAACATGATGCACCCCCCGCCCGCCGCCGATGGTGTGGGCAGCTTCTTCAAGGGCAGCTATACGATGCTGACCGGCAATCGCTTGTACATTCTGCTGTTGTTTGTTCCGATTGCACTGGTGAGCGAGGAGTTCTTTGAGTCCGAAGCCATCATCTTCAGCCTCTGCTGCTTTGCAATCCTGCCGCTCGCCGCTCTGCTCGGCGACGCCACGGAGCAGACAGCGCTCCACACCAGCCAGACGATCGGCGGGCTCCTCAATGCGACATTCGGCAACGCGACCGAGATGATCATCTGTTTCTTCCTCCTCAAAGCTGGCCAACTCGAGGTGGTGAAGCTCTCGCTCCTCGGATCCATCCTCTCGAACGCCCTCCTCGTGCTCGGGTTCGCGTGCCTGGCCTCCGGCTCCGTCAAGCGGAACGTGGCTTATGGATCGACGACGGCGACAGCGAATACCACCATGCTCCAGGTGTCCGTGATCGGCGTCATTCTCCCTACCCTGATGACGGCCACCGGTCAGTTCGAGTCCCACGGCAACGAGTCGCTCTCGATATCGCGCTTCATCTCCGTCATCTTCCTCTTCCTGTACGCGCTCTTCCTCATGAACACGCTCTGCCCGTGCCCGGCTCTCAAGCCTGGCGAGGAGGAACACAAAAAGGAGGCCGAGGAGGGCGAAGAAGAGGAGTCGTACCTGGGCTTCTGGGGGTCGATATTGTGGCTGCTCGGGGCGACGCTTGTGCTCGCGTACCTGTCCGAGCTCCTCTCGGGTGCTGTCGAGGGCGCCGCCGAGGGCATGGGCCTCACGCCCGCATTCGTGGGTTTCGTCATCATCCCGATCATCGGCAACGCGGCCGAGCACTCGACGGCGGTCGTGATGGCGTTCCGGCTGAAGATGGACCTTGCGCTGGCGGTGGCGCAGGGCTCGTCGACCCAAATTGCGCTCTTCGTGGTCCCGGTGATGGTGCTGCTCGGCTGGCTCATCGGCCAGCCCCTCGACCTCGACTTCGGCCTCTTTGAGAGTGCGGTGAGTACCTGTGGGAAGTACCTTGGATCGGCGCTGCGCATGTCCTTGAGCACCTTGGATTCCCAATGACTGCGTGACCTCGGATGACCTTTGATTCCCAATGACTGCGTGACCTCGGATGACCTTTGATTCCCATTGACTGCGTGACCTCGGATGACCTTTGATTCCCATTGACTGCGTGACCTCGGATGACCTTTGATTCCCATTGACTGCGTGACCTCGGATGACCTTTGTTTCCCATTGACTGCGTGACCTCGGATGACCTTTGATTCCCACTGATGGACCTCGTCCTGCTCGAACAGATTACCTTCCTCTCGACGGTGATCGTCGCAAGCGTCATCAACGACGGCTCGACGAACTGGCTCGAGGGCGCCATGCTCATCTCCACGTACATCATCATCAGCTCGGCCTTCTTTTTCTTCGAGTTTGAGGGCGCCGACCACGGGCACGACGACCGTGCGCTCCGCATGCAATGAAGGTACGTCATCTGATGAGGGATGCAATCAGCATGCTGATGAGGGATGCAATCCACAGTGCGCTCAGCATGGTGGCCTCCAAGGTGCTGTAAGAAAGGGCTCTTCGATGGGCAGGGTGCAATGATGTGCTGAGGGCGACGGTGCTGGCCGCGAGTACCATTTGAAAGACGATTGAGCCTTGAATGGCGCACGTCTACTCATAGCGACCGGCGGGAGGGCTAGGCGCGCGGCGCTGCATTCAGCACGCGCGCTCTCGAGCGCCATGGTGTGCGGGCGTGGCACGGCGCCGGGCCGTGGACACGGGTGTGTCGACCACAGGAGCGCTCTCCTGTCTCCGTGTGCACAGTCGACTGCACTCTGTACCGCTTGCGTCGACGGTGAGCCAACCGACTCTTGGGAACTGTGGGAAAGTGTCGCGGACGTGTTTGCTTTAGCTCGCAGTATCGTGGAGCTCACCCTCCGTATCGCGACCCACACTCGACTGCTGAGTGACTGCAGCACTGCACACACGTCACACCGCGTTGCGGTACGCGGTGTATACAGGCGATAATACAGGCGAGGCTCGGACACAGTGTACCGTACCGTACGGGTGTAGCGAATTTTCCCATATTCCCAAGCGCAGATCCGGTCGACTTACACAATGGGTCGATTTCGTCCCCGTGACGTGAGCGGACCCATCTACTGGTATCCGACTGGCTACTCCGTGTACTGCCGTGCCGTGCCATCGATAAGGATCTGGATCGTCCGGTCCGAGGTTTCCTCCGAGCTCAAGCAGGCGACGCCGCGCCCACCCGCACGAGGCGCATGCGCTTGAGCCGACCGTAGCTGCCCTGCCACGGCATGGCGGCACCCCCGGGAGCCGCGCGTGCTGGTGGCGCGATCGTGCCGTCGTACGTCTTCCACCATCCTGCTACGGCCATCCACACCGCCTCCTCCTCCTCCTCCGCCGCCGCCGCCGCCGCCGCCTCGTCGCTTTTGGCGCCAGGACCGCCTTCGCCCCGGCGGCGTTCGATGGTGGAGCTCGTGCGGCTCGTGATTGACGAGATCGACGTGATTGACGAGATCGACGTGATTGAGGAGATGGTCGAGCTCGTGCGGCAGTCCTCGCCCCGATACCGCGCCGTCGTGAGCGCTCGTGGCAGCGCGGGCTGGAACTGGACCGAAAAGTAGAAGGGGTCGAAGTAGGCGGCGCGGTGGTCGGCATGCTGCAGCCGGAAGCAGAGATGGCCCACCGGTGTCCAATGGCCGTGTGTGAGTTTGTACGTGAGCTTGTTCTCCCAGGCGGTGCTCGTCTCCTGTGCCTCGCCACTGAGCGTACCGTCTGCATGCAGGATGCACCGGCCGCTCGTCGTGTACTCATGGAGTTGCTCCGTGTCGACGTTGACGCCGTCTAGAGAGTACTCACCCGGAAGGAGCGCTGTACCGAGCGGGGACGAGGCTGAGGCATGAGCGCTGTCGCTTCCGCTCAGTACAGCGCTGCGGCCGCCACTGCTACTGCTCGGTACAGCGCTCCTCCCGCCGACATCGCTGCCAAGGAGGGCCATCGGTGGTAGCCAATCCGCATTCGCCACGACAGAGTCGGGAGAGCGTCGGAACCCATCGCTCCTCACGCGCCGCGACGGCGGCGCGAGCGGCGCGAGGGGTGCCAACGGCTGCTGGTGCGGCGAGGCGGCCGGCGAGCGGTCCGGCGACACGAATGAGGATGGCGGCATCGTCAAGGAGGGTACCAGCGAGGCGCGCAGCCCAGAAGCTGGCAAGGGTATGGGCGGTGACGACGCTGTGCCGGGCGCTGTGCCGGGCGCCGTGACGGGCGCCGTGACGGGCGCTGTGCCGGCTGGCGGCGCCGTCGGTAGAGGAGTGTTCGCCTCCATCGGCGTGCCTACCTGAGCGCGCGCTCGTGCGATCGTCTCAGCGACCGAAGCCGTCAGCGTCTCGAGAAACGAGGCGGCACGCCCGTTGCTCGCTTGCGCACGCAGAACAGCTGCCTTGAGCGACCGTTGCGACTCCGCGGCACGTTCACGCGCGTGTCTCGAGGCCGCCTGTGCCGCGAGTGCCTCGACCACTCGCTCACTTGAGCATGGTGGCTCCTCCGCCCGCAAAGCGACATCGTCCGGCGCCGCCTCGGGCGCTGCCGCTGGCGCCGATGTCGTCTCTGCCGCCGTCCCGAGCGCTGGCGCCGTCCCGAGCGCTGGCGCCGTCCCGAGCGCTGGCGCCGTCCCGAGCGCTGGCGCCGATGTCGTCTCTGCCGCCGTGAGTGCTGCTGCAGCCGCTGCCTCCACCTCCGGTGCCGCCGCCTCCGCCGCCTCTGGTGCTGTTGCCGCCGCCTCCGGTGCCTCTGGTGCTGTTGGTGCCTCTGGTGCTGTTGCCTCTGGTGCTGTTGGTGCCTCTGGTGCTGTTGCCGCCGCCTCTGGTGCAGCCACCGTCTCCGGTGCTTCGGCTTCAGCTGCGGCTGCGGCTGCGCACCCCTCGGCCGCGTCCGCCAGTGGGGCAAAGGGCGGCGCACACCCGACAAAGGACGGGGCCCCGATGCCTATGGGTGGCGCACACGCGCCAAAGGGATCCATCGAGAGCGTGCCCGACGAGCCCACCTCTGATTGCATGCTGATTGCCTCCCTCATCAGGCTGCCCGACGAGCCCCCCTCTGATTGCATGCTGATTGCCTCCCTCATCAGGCTGCCCGACGAGCCCCCCTCTGATTGCATGCTGATTGCCTCCCTCATCTGGCTCAACGGTCGACGACTCGCATCGTGCACTCCGTTGGACCCAAGCCGTCTCGTCCATTCGATTGCTTGGGGCACGGCGTCGCCGGCGACAACCTCCCACGCGGCCGGCAGCAGCGCTGTTAGTTCGCGCGGCGCGAGTACCGGTATGTGAGCAGAAGGCGCGCCGTAGTGAACAGGTTGCGCGTCGTGGTGAGCAGAATGAGCGTCGTGGTGAGCGGATGGCGCGACGTGGTGAGCAGAAGGCACGCGTAGGAGGGATGGCGCGCGCGTGAGGGCGGGCGTAGGAGGGAGCGCTGCCGCGAGCACCGCTGACGCCGCCGGCACGAGCGCTGGCGCCGTCCGTGGGCGCTGTGGCATCAGCGATGGCTGCGGCGGCGCACCCTCCCGACAGGCATGGAAGACTTCATCGATCAGTCGAGCCGCGACGCGGGCCGCCTCGGCTTGGGGCGGTGGTGTCGTGGCCACGCCGCGCGCGCACGCACGCCCCACATGCGATGTCGTCGACACTTCCGACGAGTCTGCCGCCGCTCTGAATGCGCCACGATTGACGAAGCTCGCGCGGCCCCAGCCGTCGACGCCGCCGCACCCGACAAAGGACGGGGCCCCGATGCCTATGGGCGGCGCACACGCGCCAAAGGGATCCGTCAAAAGCGTGCCCGACGAGCTCCCCTCGCCCGAGCGCGCCAGGCTCAATGGTCGATGACTCGAATCGTACACTCCATTGGACCCAAGCCGTCTCGTCCATTCGATTGCTTGGGGCACGGCGTCGCCGGCGCGGCTCGTGCCAAAGTTTAGGTGCGGCACCGCTGTGACCGGCCGTGCACTCGGCAGCACTGCATGCCATGGGAGCGTGCAATCTAGCGTCGCTGCCGAGGAGCCAAACAAGTGCGAGCTCTCGGTGTCGACGTTGCAACGGCTGTGCCACCGATGAGAAGTGTACGAGTCATTTGAAGAGGCCACCGATATGCCGTGGCGTGAGGTCAATAGTTCCCCAGCGCGCCGCCACAACGACCCCGACGTGCCGCCGCCCAAGGTCTCATGCAACTCTTCCCCTTGCAATGAACGGCGCACACTTTCCGATGTGAAGGACAGGCGCAGCCCGCGACTGTCGACCTCTTCCCGTTCGAGGGCCGATGATTCTGCGTCGCTGTCGGCACGCAGCGTGAATGCCCGTGCGGGCTCCATTTGGCGCCCGAAGATGATCGGGGTACATGTGACCTCGAAGATGATGAGGTCGCCGCCTCGCGTTGCCTTTCCTAGACAAGTTTGTCGCCACATGAGTCAGGTATCAGTTGATACCTCTCTGTGGGCTCGCTAGAGGTCCAGCAAGATCTCATGGTTATCTGGTCATGTGTATGTGTATCGGAAATAGAAAGTTGCGTGTCGGAGAATGCTTGTACACTCTTGCCTTTTGAGTCATCTCAGCAAGAGGATAGAAGGAATGGTTTGGAAATCCTTCGGCGCCTTACGTCAAAGTTAGCCAATCAACAAAAGCGGACACGTTGGAATGATGGCTGGCTGTGTTTGTGAGGGTTGCCGCAATACTGAATGGCGTCGGTCCGAGCTCGTTCGACCACGGCCGCAACCGCTGCGGACGGTGGAGCAGCTGCAGACGACGGAGACGAGCGGCATCCCGACACACCGGCCGAGTCCCTGCGGATCAAGCGCCGTGTCGTCTTCTTGTCGGCGCTGCTTGCCAGCAGCTTCTTTGCGATGCTCTTGCTCAACAGCAGCGTGCCTCAGGTCATGAAGCCACAGTCGTTGTCGCCTCCTCTGCCACCTCCGACCTTGACAATTCCGAGCAGCTCGCCCGCACTCCAATCGTCGTCTCTCCGCGAGCGTTGCGCTCCGGTGCGAGGTGACCGCCTTCTCGTGTACGCCGCTCATTCCGGCTTTGGCAACCAGGAGTTTGCATTGCGACGTGCTTTGCTTGTGGCGTACGTGACGAATCGCACTCTCGTGCTGCCACCCATCTTGCGACACTCGGACCTCGCCTTCGGCGTACCCGAGGTGCGCTGCAGGAACTCGAGCTGGCAAAGCGATTTGCAAATGCGAGCCGAAGCGCTCTACGAGCGCAAGCTCACTGCGATGCTCAAGGCGGCGGCAAGGGTCGGCTCTACAAGCGACCCGTCGCCTCCGTATGAATCGCTGCTGCGTGCCTTCGACTTTGACGAGCTCACGAGCCTGGGCTTGCACGTGGCCGACTACGCCAAGCTCCCTGTGCGCACCCGACGAGCCTTCGGGAGCTTCCCGCTCCCCTTGCTCGGCTGCACGAGAGACCATCGCTACTCGGCCGTGAGCCTGCGCGAGGCGTTCAAGCCGCTGCATGCCGAGGAGGTCGTGCGCATGGGCAGCGCCTATTTTTTGCACGTCGACCTCGACGGCTTGCGTCGTACCGATGCGTGCTTTGAGGCTGTGTACGCTGCGGTGCTGCGGCTTCCCTGGTCGTCGGCGATCGGTCGGATGCATGAGGCGACCGTCCGAACGCTCTTCGACCGCACCCCGTTCGCCTCCGTGCATCTTCGCCTCTTGGATACGGACGTCCGCATCGGCAGTGAGGGCGGGGCGCCCACCACGGCGCTCGCCACCGCTGAAGCTGCTCAGCGTCAGATGCTGCGTGATGTGGCCTGGCTGCAATCGCGCATCGTCCACCGGCTCACAGGGGGGAGCCGCGGCGCGGGCGCGTCCCTCTTTGTTGCCACCAACGCGCCCGGCGGCGTTCGGTCGCCGCTTTTGAGCGGGCTGTGCAAGCTGTTCAACTGTACGGACCTAGCTGCGCTCGAGGCAGGTACCGGTACAACAGCCAAATCGAGCGAACTTCTCGAGGGCAGCAGCAGTTGGCTGTCCAGAGGCACGGTCGCTATGCTCGTGGAACAAGGCGTCAGTGCCGCCGCGCCGCGTGGCTTCTTCGCGACGTCGAAATTCTGCGGCCCTGCTGGATACCGACGCTCCACATTCAGTGAAGCGATCGCACTGCGGTGGGCATTGAGATACCAGCCGGCCAGGCCACTGTGCGCACACGCCTTGCAGCACGCGCTGATCAAGGGGATGGCCGCGCACAGCACCTTCGTCTATTAGAAAGAGAGCAGAGAACCGCAAGGCGTGGACCCGGTTCCTTTTAAGTGATCAAGACGGCGCGCTGACCTCCTTTTTTGCAAAGTCATGCTGTGTTCGGCCCATATCATCAAACAACCCTCACTTGTGTTCGTTTAGCCCATGGCACCCAATACATGTCTTCTCGCCCGGCCACCGCCGCCGCCGCCGCCGCTTGAAGCATACGCCTATGCGTTGTGGATCGTCGCGGGCGCTGCTCTGCTGCTTGTCGCCTGCTTGCTCCTGTGGCTCCTCGTGCTTCGGCGACGTCTGCATGGCAAGATCCTCGAACCACGTGAGAGCCCTGCGCCGCTGGCAAGCCTTTCGGCTGCTGCGCTGCTGGCGAAGGCGGCGATTCCCAATATTGACGAACAGATCGTGAACATCGGGAAGAAAGAGGACTACTTTCAGTGCAAACTCGACTCGGAATGGGGTAACGCGATGAAGTTTCACGCGGCGGGCAAGAAACGGGAGGCGCTGCAGTGTCTCAAGAGGAAGAAGATGTATGAGCAAAGGTTGACGACCCTCGATATGTCGAAGATGAACCTCGAGAACCTGAAGTCGACCATTATGTCTTTGAATGACTACTTAATGGCTAACGACGTGCTGATAAAGACGATTGGCGGCGTGGACAAAGTGGAGGAGTTAATGGACGGTTTGGTGGAGGTGCATACGGACGCGCGGGAGATTGATAATGCGATGGACCGCCAGCTGGGTGGCATCGACGCGGATGATGACGAACTCCTCGCCGAGTACGCCAAGTTAGATAGGCTCATGGAGGAAAAGCGGGCGGCCGATTTGTCTAAGGTCGACCTTCCGCGCGGTCACACCACACGATCAAGATCGGCCTGATGGTGAAGGTGTCGATCACATCACACATGCGACATGGTACGGTATCCATCATGGAACAAGATCGGGGCACGGGGGGATACGGAGAGCCCTGGGTATGGGGTATCTCCGCCGTTTGGGGTCACACGATTCCTCACGACAGCCCGTCGCACGATTTGATGCGCGCAAGCCAGAAGTACATATGAGTGATAAGAGAGATGATGTGTTCCCTCCCACCCAGCACCGCGATGTTCTAAGCCTGGTCTAGCTTTAGCAGGGACCGGGAAAAGCGGGATGTCGCGCTCACCAGGCTGCCTTTGTGTACATGTAGTTTGATGAACCGCAATCACCAACCTACGCGACCAAGTACTAGTAAAAAGACACCGGGGGAGCCGGACACACATTCACACTTTGGCGGGTACCGCGCGGGGGCGGTTTAGAAGTGCGACATGCCCATGGTGAGCATGAAGCTTATGGCGGGCATGAAGCTTATGGCGGGAGCGGCGAGGAGTACCGGTAGGTGTCCCGGCTCCCCCCGTTACCGGTACTGTACTGGTATTCCTACTGTACTGTGTACTATGAATACTGCACGTTCTTATAGACCAGCACAATGGCACCCAAGTGGATTGCACGTCTTCTCTCCCGGCCGCTGCCGCCGCCGCTGCCGCCGCCGCCGCCGCCGCCGCCGCTTGAAGCATACGCCTATGCGTTGTGGATCGTCGCGGGCGCTGCTCTACTGCTTGTCGCCTACTTGCTCCTGTGGCTCCTCGTGCTTCGGCGACGTCTGCATGGCAAGATCCTCGAGCCACGTGAGAGCCCTGCGCCACTGGCAAGCCTTGCCGTCCTCAAGAATGGCTACACCTCGAAAAAGGTGCCAGCCGAGATCGATACAATCGTCATCGGCAGCGGTATGGGTGGCCTCACGGCTGCTGCGCTGCTGGCCAAGCGCGGCCAACGCGTGCTGGTGCTCGAGCAGCACGACGTTGCCGGCGGCTGCACGCACACCTTCGAGGAGCGGGGCTTCGAATTTGACACTGGGCTGCACTACGTGGGCGACATCCTCGGCACGCTCATGAACACGGTGACCTCAGGCAGGATCGAGTGGGCACTCACGGGAGCGCTGGTTGATGAGGTCCACTTCGGAGCCGAGCGCGTGCCCATCCTGAGCCCCAAGTCGGCATTCCTCGACGAGCTCCGCCGCCGCTTCCCTGGAGAGGCCGCCGCCCTCCGTCATTACCCCTGGGCCGTTGTGTGGGCACACGTAGCGCTCAGCCTCCACCTCTGCCTCAAGAACCTGCCCTCCGCCATCGGCGTGCCGCTGCGGTGGATGCTGGGCCCGATGCAGACGACGGCGCAAGGCCTCGCCTCGCTCACGAATGATCCGAAGCTCCAGCAGCTCCTTGGCTACATTTGGGGCACCTACGGCGTCCCGCCGTCGCGGTCACCGTACGCCCTTCACTTGGTCCTTCTGAATCACTATGCAAACGGCGGCTACTACCCGGTGGGCGGCTGCTCACAGCTCGCCGCCCGCCTCGTGCCCACCATTGAAGCAGCGGGAGGGGCCGTGCTTGTGCGCGCGAAAGTCTCGTCGCTCGTGTGCGATGAGGCGAGCGGGGCGGTCCTCGGCGTGATCGTGCGCGACCAAACCCTAACAGCGACGCGAGTCATCTCGGCGGTCGGCGCCATCAACACCTTTTGCCGCCTCGTGCCGAGTAGACAGCGCCCCCGGCTCGATGGCATTCTCCGATCCATACGAGATGCACCGCCGATTGCGCCGCCCGTCGGCACGAAGAGCGAAGTGGAGCCCTCCTGTGCGTTCCTCTATCTGTTCCTTGGGGTCGAAGGGACATCCCCCAAGGTGGTCGACCTACCGAAGCACAACCTGTGGTGCTTCGACGGCTGGGACCACGAGGCTCAACACGGCGCGCTACCCCCGGCCCTCGGCAATGTGGCTGAGGAGCATCCCCTGCTCTTGTTCATCTCGTCGCCTTCGTCCAAAGATCCTGCTTGGACAGCCCGCCATGGCAGCAAGCAGGTGGTGCTCGCACTCGCACCGTCGCGCTGCGAGTACTGGGCCGGCTGGGCGGGAACTCGCATCAAACATCGCGGTGCGGAGTATGAGGACGTCAAGAGGAAGCTGACCAGCCGAATGACCGAAGCCGTCCTTGCCAAGCTGCCGCAGCTCAGAGGCCATCTCGCGTACTGTGATCTGGGCACGCCGCTCTCGAACAATTACTATCTGGGCACCCAATGGGGCGAGGCGTATGGGCTGAGCCATACGCCTGCGCGCTTCGCGCAAGAGTGGCTCACGCCGCAGACGCCGCTGCCAAACTTGTACCTGACTGGACAGGACATCGCGACGGATGGCGTGACAGGCGCGGTCCTCTCTGGCCTCCTGACTGCCGGAGCGATTGACAAGCGCGTGTGGCTGGCGACTGCTGGCAGCGTCGTGGCAGGAGCTCTGCAGGCCATCACCGCGTGAAAACGACGCGTAACACCATCTTCATCAGATGTATTTTGTCTGTTGAATAAAGTTCCTCTATTAAACTGTAATTGAGTGTGCTGAAGTCCATTGCGATAGAGGCCCTCGTGCTTGGGGGCCCGGAGAGTGTGCGCGTACGTGTGTTTCCTGTTTTTCACAGCACGAGTGAGCTGACACGACCAGTACCACAGTACCGGTAAAAATGTACCGGTACATGTATTCTCGTGTGCGTCCGCGCTCCCCCCCGGTGTTTTTGAACGGTTCACCCGGGGAGCCGGGACACACACTTTGAACCGGTACGGATGCGGTTACACTCTTGGATTACACTCACCGCGCCCTCCACGTTACGGACCTGTGGTCGTGCGTTTTTGCTTGCTTGCTTGCTTGTCGTGCGTCTTGAGAAAGAGTCAGTGTCAGTTGAATCGACACACAAGGTACCGACCAGCCACTACAATTGTACCACGCGAAACACTGCCACGCAGCGTCTTGCCGTGTTGGCAATTTAAACGTGAACGTGAACGCACGTGGGTGCGGAAAGATGCATTTCAGTTAAAAACAAGTACCGGTACAGTAGTTCTTTCCGTGGCGTCGGGTGGCTTCCGCCTTGCCGACGTCCGCGTCGCTTTGCCGCCGCCGGCATCCGGCGGGGGGCTGCCGGCTCCGTCCGGCAGCCTCTCTAACGCACGCTCTGTCCGATCGACGCAGAATCACCTGTCTCGATCGGCATCGCCAGATCTTTCGGCATCTCAGCAACCGTCCACTTCTCTCAGTCCCAGCCATCGCCCTCGTCGTCGCGGCGGCAATGGCGCTCCTCGGGATCTGAGGACG
>Ga0210239_100184_pt1 | contig 51958 bp, 36 predicted proteins | sample ChrtobMetP5a_0mM_FD_155451 | JGI IMG/M metagenome (GOLD analysis project Ga0210239, IMG submission 155451) | Chrysochromulina tobin associated microbial communities from unialgal haptophyte culture, Seattle, Washington, United States - P5a_0mM | ecosystem: Host-associated > Algae > Haptophytes >... | reverse complement strand
TGAAAGTTTTGAGCTAGAACTCAATGGGAGTGCGTGGGACACCTCTGGCTTGAGTTTCGTTCAAATCCCTTCAGTACTTTTGGAGATCAGTTTTTGCCCCATGTACACCATGAGCGGACTACCTTAAAAAGAGGACTCGAGGTTGGCAGTGGCGGTTAGAGTCGACCCGACTTGACTTGACCTCCGTGAGATTGATTCTCCGAGAACTACTACACCATGTCGTCAGTACTTTCTGCTGCGTGTCGCCTGTCGCGTGACGCCCGGATGAGAACTCAACGTGAAGGGGTATCCATCATGGAACCAGATCGGGGGGATCCGGAGAGCCCGGGTATGGGGATTTCTTCGCCGTTTGGAACATCCCAGGGGAAAACCTCATACATATACCGGTAGGCACCCTGTGCGGCTGTGGGAAAACGTAAACAGCCAGGAGGTCCGGGCAGCCCTTGCAAGCGCTGCAAGCAGGGGTTTTGAGACGCCGTGGTCCTCATCTCCTCAAGCTCTCTGGACGACAGCCCACGAGGGGGACGACCGATGTTGATTTCTGAACCACCGCGACTGGCGGGCCTTGCGACTTGCAACACGACACTCAGCACCATCTTTGTCACCAGCGGACAGAATCCATCGGGCATCTACAGATCGTGCATCTTTGGCCACAGTTTCTGCCAGCGGCAAGGCTATCTGAATGGCTACCTGAGAAATGCCATATTCTCTAGCCCTTCAGGCATGGCGGCTGACCCGGATCGGGACGTGCTGTACGTGGCCGACACCGGCAACAACGCGGTGCGGACAGTGCACCTGACGAGCGGCATCGTCGAGACACTCTCCGGAGGGACTCCATCCTTGTTGATGAATAAGACGCACGTCGACGGCTCCATGAACATCGCGCAATTCCTTGCCCCAACTGGCCTCGCCTACGATCGCCCAAACTCGGTGCTTTACGTGGCGGACTCTCTCAACGGAGCGGTGCGCGCAATCGATATTCAGGGGCGAACGGTGAGCACCCTCGCCGGCTGCAAGTTGCGATCGGAGTGCCCCGGCTCGTCGATCTATATTGGGTGCTGGTGTTCGAGCCGCGATGGGGTGGGCTTGGCGGTGAAGCTCGGTTATCCCACAGGGCTTGCCTTCGATGCCACGCCACGCGTTCTCAACAAATCGGACTCCATTCAAACATGGCCGTTTGTAGCCTTGGAAAGGTGGCTCTATGTTTCCGACTCGCTGGCGCACCAAATCCGAAAGATTCGGATCAGGGCGCATTACAAGTTCGAGACTTCCGTGAAGTTTCACACGAATTCGTACTCGTACGATACGGAGTTCAACTCGACGGAATATGCAAAGATTCTCGAGAGCGCCATGAGAAAGATGTGGGAGGCACAGCTCAACTGGGAACTGCAGCAAGCCAAGGGCCTTGACGTGGCCAGGCCGGCTGCCGGCCTCGGCTATCAGGTGAGCCTCACACTCGACGCCGAGGTGACCACAATTGCGGGCACCGGTGTTGCGGGCTACACCGACGGTGTCGGCACAGCGGCTGCCTTCAATCAACCTACCGGCTTGGCATTGTCCGCCGACAACTCCATCCTCTACATCGCCGACCTCGCCAATCACCGCGTGCGCAAACTCGAGCTCACGACGGGGCGCGTGAGTACCCTGGCAGGCTCAGGTGGGCCCCTCAATGACACCGGCGCGGTGGGCACCTCCGCACATCTCGACTCGCCATCCGCTCTCACCCTCGTGTCTGAAGAGTTGTTCGTCGCGTCTCGAGCGCCGTCGTGGCTGTATAGCATCGATGTCAAGACAGGCCAAGTGAAGGACCTGTCACACATCCTTTCCGGCGAGCTTCAAGAAGTGCGCGACGAAGATTTCATCGCCAGCGTGGCCTCACCTTCCGCCGGCGATGCCATTTGGGTCGCGATAGTCAGCGCAGTGCTGCTTCTCCTCTGCTGCGCCTACTGCGTGAAGTGGGCGCGCAGCAAGGCAGGGATGGACCTTGACCCTGTCGGAGGGACCCCAGTTGTCGAGCTGCACAGCTGCGTGCTCGAGGAGGGGGACGAGGCGGACCGAGCAGAGCCTGAGGCGCTTCGCGATCGCATCGCGCGTCTTCGAGATCGCAACGAGCAGTTGGAGAAGGCCTTGCGTGCGGGCACTGTAGGCACTCTCTGCTCGAAGAACGCCGAGGGGCCCTCTCCAGAGGAGGTCTTCCTCGCTATGGCACCAGCTGCATGGAGCCTAGATTCACCCTCTCCTCGGAGGCTTGGATCCTCCCCATTCTCGTGGGACCTTGATCTCTACTCGACCGACGGCGATGAAATGGGCGCGCGGCCTGATGAGCTGCTTGCGACGGCGCTTACGCTGTGCCAGGAGATGGGCGTCCAAAACACCCTCGGCTGCACCAGCGCGACGCTTCAGACATTCTTAATCGGCGTCTCCCAAGGCTACCTGCCGCTGCCTTTCCACAACTTCTCGCATGGCGTGTATGTCTTGCAAGGTGTCGTCGTGGTGCTGCAGCGCTGCAATCGGCTAAGGCAGTTGCTGCGGCCGCTCGACATATCCGCGCTCTGCATCGCCGCCCTCGGGCACGATCTTGGCCACCTCGGTGTCAGCAATGCGTTCTTGATCGAATCGGACGACCCCCTGGCGTTGCAGTACAACGACCGCTCCGTTCTCGAGTCGATGCATATTTCGACGCTCTTCCGCGTGCTGCAGAAGCCAGGCTGCAATATCTTCAGCGGCCTCCAGCGGGAAGACTACCGCGCAGCCCGAAAAATCATCATCGAGGCGATCATGGCCACCGACCTCGCCAACCGTCCCTGCCGCCGCGTGAGCGAGCGGCTCTCCCCCAGGGATACCTCGAGTTCGAGTGTGATTGAGCCGTTAGGCAGCACCTTGCCTCGGCCACTCGACGTGAACAGCGCTGACGACCGCCACCTCGTCGCGTGTGTCGTCTTGCATGCATCCGACGTCTCGGGCCCGGTGCGACCTTGGCCAGTTTCTTCGGTCTGGGCAGCAAAGGTCCAGCTCGAATTCCAGGCCCAGGTGGCCAACGAGAGGCAGCTGGGGCTGAAGCCCTCGATGTATTTGCTTGCCCCCAAAGCGCAACTTGAGATGGGGTTCATCGACATGTTCGCGCAACCTGCGTGGTCCTCCTTAGCCCTGGTTGCAGGCACGGGCGTCGAGGATAGGCTTGCGGATCTTGCCAACAACCGCGCGCGCTGGGCCAGCTCCGTCACCGTCGTCTAGGTCGATGGACTCATTTGGACTCAACGTCCCCCCGCACCCGCCGACACCGCGTGCTAACCGCGTGCGCGTCGGAAACCGGAGCGGAAGCCGGTCACCCCCCCGCACCCTCTTGCCCCGCCGCCCGCCTCCGGCGGGACGCGGGACGCGACTTAAGCCCCGAAAGCCCGATGGACTTAAGACGCGACGACACACCCGTGAGGCGCCGCGACCATGCTCGATTTCACACCGCGCACCAACGACCGCGCACGCGTCGAGCGCCATCGCACCGCGCCGCGCTCCCGTCCGGTGGGACCTCCGGTCGGGTCTGGGTTTCTAATCGAAATCGTCAACCGGCCTCCGTCACGCTCCCCGCGCCCGCCGCCGCGCACCCCGCGCCCGCACTGCAAAAAAATCAGGCTGATAACGAGGGTTGTTCTAGGGTTGGGCGAGTTCGGAGTGTTGGTCGCGGACGAGAGCGCCGCCTGAGTGTGACCGCAGTCGCGCCACTGGTGCGCGCGTGAGACTGTGTGGTTACGAGGTCTTGTACAATATACATGCCTTAGTAACGAGGACCCTCGTGAGTTCGCCTTTCCAACGAGCCTGGTAACGAGACTCGTAATTAAGCTACGACGTACGAGCCCAACCACCTAGGCCTAGTAACGTAACAACCCTGGTTATTCAGCCTGATCGTTTCTCAATTCCTTCTTCTGGTATGAATTAGATATTTTTTGCAGTGCGCCCGCCCTACCACCCTCGACCCTCCTTCCGGTCGGGTTGATACATAAATATAATTGGTACTACTCGCGCGTATTCGTTCCCTAACGAGCTGACGTCGATGTCCGGTTGCTGTTAAATCTCAAATCTGTATCTGAGGTTTCTACCCATCGATCTCAAATGTATGTGGGACGGCGGCCACGATCAATGTGGGACGGGCACGATCAATCCGGCGGCGACGGCTTCCTCCGGCCCGCCCTCGGCAGCGATGCCGACCAGGTCTATGGCCGAAACGAACGCCCCCGCCACCACGCCCAGCTCGGCCAGGGCGGCCAGGCAACTCTGTGGCAGTGGGTCGGCCCATCGATAAGTGCTCTCGCCCGACGATGCCAAGGGCGCCCCGGGCGGCGGCAGCGGCAGCTGCGACGCACTCGCGTCCTTCGTGACGGCGGTGCCGTCAGGGGCGTGTGCTCCCTTCGTGGCGGTTTCGTCAGGCCCAGCCTCCACCTCCAGCAGCAGCTGCTCCGCCAGTTTGGCTTTGGCTTTGGCTTTCTTCTTTCGATTCTTAGCAGCGTTCTTGCTCGATCCCGGCGCTGTTGCCACGCTGTCGTCGCCCGCGCCATCGTCGCCGTCGTCGGCTACCACCGCGTCGCTCGCAGCACCGCCGCCGCCGCTGCCGCTTGCCGCCGCCGCTGCAGCCTGCGCATCGAGTCGTTTCGCATCGGCTCGCGTCGTTTCGAGCGCATCGAGTCGTTTCGCGTGCACGAGACACGCGGCGGCCTCCTCGACGGCTGCGCGCTTCTCCTCCTTGGAAATCAGGAGCTTGGCCACCGCCGTGTAGTGCGTGGCCGCCGTGCGCAGCTGCTCCGCGCTGCGCTGCGTCGCCAGCGGGGGCAGTGCCAAAGGCAGTCCGGACAGAACCTGCGCACGCCACAGAAGCGTGAGCGTCGCCTCGGGCAGCGCGGTCAGTGCGCGCTCCGAGTACACCAGCAGCTGCGCGTCTGCCCACCAAGCTGGCCGCGGCGCGCTGGCGTTGGCCATGAGCGTGGCGAAAGCGTGCATGGCCGCGTTGGCCCACTCCGTTGAGAACTCCTCGCGAGCGAACTCCATCGCTTTGACAAAGGACGCAGCCGCGGCCATGCCGTCCGCGCTCGCGTTTTGTGCACAGCCGAGGGCGTAGTACGCTGCTGGCCGGGCCGGGTCGAGCTCGATGGCCCGACGGCATTGGCTCTCCGCCTTCTTGAGATTCTTTTCAAGGAACAGCTTCCGCTCCTTTGCACTGAGAAAGTCGAGCGCGGGCGTATTCACGAGCTCGACCGCCTGCGAAACGAGGCGGTCGTACTCTGCAGTTGTGTCGGCGGCGCCTGCGCGCGAGATGCTGCCCATGCTCGCAGCGACCTTGGCTTGGCGACGCTCTTCTGAGGTCGTGTCGGCCATCGCTAGACTTGCGTTTCCATTCCCAGGGCACGAGGACCTGGCGATTCCGTGATTTGTGTGAAGCGAACTCACAAACAAGCCCCAAAGAGCGATGCGTGACAGAGTTTGCAAAAGCAAGTGCCACGAGATCGGCATGAAACGCGACATCGACGAGGACGAGGAGGCCAACGACGAGGATACAGATAGACAAGGCAACAAGCGCGTGCGCGGCGCCACTGCCTTGAGCGCCGCGGCGGAGAAGAGCGAGGGGAAAGAACTCCTAGAGGTGGCACGCCGCCAGTTTGAGGAGCACAAGGCGCAGCCGCAGTTCAAGGCGCAGCACCACCCTGAGAGGCTCGCCGCCGGCCTGCTCGCGCAGCGCGAGCGCGCGCGCACGATGCTACCCGGCTTCCTCGCCGACCTGCGAGCGGGCGCGCTCACGGGCCCAAATCTCAAGAGTGGCGGCTTGCTTGCGAGCCTGCCGGGCGCAGAGCTTGCTCCTGGCGACAAGCCGGCGTCGCCTCCACCTCCGCGCGGCCCGGCGCCCATGCCCGCGCACCTGGTCAAGTTTGAGCCGCTGCCATCGTCCGCTGTCGCTCAGGCGCGCGGCGTCCTCATCGCCGCTGCCGCCGGCGAGGTCGCTGACGCCACCAGCCAAGTCGGCAGCGAGGACGTTGCAGCCAAAGGTGATGTGGCGGCGGCGGCGGCGTCGGCGTCAAAAGGCAAGTGCGCACTCGTCTCGCTGCTCACAGCGGAGCGAGACATCAACGACAAGACGCGTATGTGGGCCGCCTTCGGTACGCGCGCCGAGGCGGACGCGGGGCTCAGAGCCCTTACGGATCTCCCGCAGCTCGCAGAGCTTGTTGAACGTCCTCCCGTGCAACGAGATGTACTCATGCCAGCATGCGAGGCGGTGCCGCCGCCGCTGAGCGAGGCCGAGGCGCACACTCACGCGTGCCGCTGCGACGAGCTCATCGATGCGCTCGAGGCGCGGCTCGGGCTGCCGGGACAGGCAGACGTGGTGCGTCGTGGAGCACCCCTCGATGGGCTTAGTGCGCTCGAGGGCCTTCACGTGAGGGTGCTCTACCTGCGCCGCGTGCACCACTTCGACTACCTGGGTGGCGGCCAGTTCGGCTCTCACGCCGCGCTCCTCTTGGCGTCTGGAGAGGCCCACCTGCCAAACCGTTGCCTCGTGTATGCGGCCACGCGCGACGCACTCGCCGTGCCGATCAAGTATGACAAGGCGGCCGAGCTCGCGAAGGCGCACACGGCGTACTTGGCGGCCCTATCGGCGCTCGATGTGGAGTATGCCGGCACGCTTCGCGCCGCCGTCGACGCCTTCTACGAGGCCAACTGCGTGGAGGTGGAGGTCGGCAAGTTCCGCTGCCTCCTCTCTCAAAAGCTCTTCAAAGATGCTGTCTACGTCCGCAAGCACATTGACAACAAGTGGAGCGACAGCGTGCTCGCCGCCAAGCGGCTCGCCCTGGAGTCCAAGTACTGGAAGGCCTTTGCCGCCGAGAGCGAGCGCGCCGCCGCGATGCCGCCGCCGCCGCTACAGCCCTTGCGCTTCAGCCGGCGGGACGACGACGATCGATCGCCGCGCGGAGGGAAGGGTAAGGGCTTCGGCAAGGGCTCCTTTGACGACGAAATGATCGGCGGCAAGGGCAAGGGCTACGGGGGCAAGGGCTTTGGCAAGGGCAAGGGTGGTGGGCGCGGCTTTGGCAATGGCGTTATCGATGGACGACTGCCCGAGGGCGCGGTCACGGAGACCATCCCTCGGCCAATTGACCACTATCGCGACCTCGACGACGACGAGCTCTTTAAGTGAGCGTTGTCACCACAGATTCACACACAACGACGGGCGCATCCGTAAAATGTTTGTTATCGACGTGTTTGTGGAAACATGTGGGGAAGTAGGAGCCGCGTGACTGACGTCGCCTGTCTCCGCAGCGCCTAAGCTCCGCCGCGGCCGGCAAGGCAACTTCTCAGCGGATGTGCGACGCAGCCTCCTCGCGCGCGTACACGGGGGCTTCGAAATTTCACCTATCGCATGTGACTCCTCTGTCGTCGCCATGAAATTCTCACCGCTTCAGTCATGCTGCCGCACGCCATACGCGCTCCTCAATGATCCGCTGACAATTTATCGTATGCTTTCCATCGGGACTCGTTTTTGATGGTGAGCAGCCCGAGCGCCATGTCTCGGTACGACGACGATCGCCGCGAGCCGCCGTCCGAGCGCGAGCGCGAGCGCGACTACGCCCCTAAGGGTGGTGGTGGCGGCAACGGCAAGCAGACCGGAAAAGCCATGCGCTGGAACGAGCGCGGCTTCGGGTTCATCAAGCCGGATGACGGAGGCGAGGATCTCTTCTGCCACTTCTCGGTCATCGAGGACGGCAATGCACTCGTGGAGGGCACGGAGGTGCAGTTCGTCAAGGAGTTCGACGATCGCAAGGGCAAGGACCGTGCGACGAAGGTGACAGGCGGGACGACCGAATCGCGGGGAGGGGGCGGCGGCGGTGGCGGCTTCGGCGGTGGCGGCAAGGGTGGCGGTGGTGGCGGTCAGGGCTGCTTCGATTTCCAGAAGGGCCGCTGCACGCGCGGGTCCGCGTGCCGCTTTACCCACGAAGGCGGTGGTGGCGGCGGCGCTAGCGGCGGAGGTGGCGGCGGGTACGGTGGCGGTGGCTATGGTGGCGGTGGCGGTGGCTACGGCGGCGGCGGCGGCGGCGATCGGTACGGCGGCGGCGGCGGTGGCGATCGCTATGGCGGTGGCGGCGGCGATCGCTACGGCGGCGGCGGCGGCGATCGCTACGGCGGCGGCGGCGGCGGTGGCGATCGCTACGGCGGCGGCGGAGGCGGCGGTGGCAAAGGACGCGGCGGCGACGACCGCTGGTGAGGAGGTTGATGCGCACGGCCCCTCTGGCGCTGGCAGCTGTACCATGTGCTGCGTCCTAGCATGAGGGCTGAGCGGCGGGAGCCAAGTCGCCCTGTCGCGGTCGTCCATGTGTATGAGTCGTGAGCACCTTGGAACGGACCTGTCGGGAGACGAGCGCTGGGGGCAATTGGTTCTGTGCCAGGGCTTACCCCGCGGGATAGCGGGGCGGGGCGGGGTGAGTAAGAGTGCGGGGCCCCCGAGCCCGAGCCGCCCCGCCTGCATTCAAAGTATTGCAAGCATCGGATCTCTGTTCCGTGTACCCGCATGTTATTCGGTTGTGGGCTAGGCTGGCTGTTTCGTGAGTGTGAGAGGGGCGTCCGGGCGAAAATTTGATGCGTGCGACGCAAAAGGGTCGGAGTCGGAGCGAGCGAGATACTACGAGATGGACCAAAATTCTAACAAAATTCGGGACGATGCACGATCTTAGCACGATCAACCACGTATCGACGTATGTGGCCGAGGTTCAAAAGGTATATGATGCATTATGTGACATGATATGCGACATGTCGACATGATTGCACATTCAAGTGGAATGTCGTAGCTTTTCTTGTCTTGACTTGACTTGACTTGACTTGACTTGACTTGACATGACACAACTTTTCCGAAGTCGCGGTCTTGTGCAAAGAAGTCGCGGTCTCGAGGATGTCAGGGCCTGGCGAGGAGGAAAGTCAACAGCCCTCAATGCATCTACCCTTTGGCCTCCAGCAGGTCAAACCCGGCGCCGTGCGTAACATGACGACCGAGAAGCTCGCTTCGTTCTCGCTCGGCGCCTCGCGCAAGACGCCCTTCCAAAAGCACTTGGAGGCAAAGGAAGCGAAGCGCAAGCAGCAGGAGGAGGAAGCGGCCGCCGAGCTCTCGCAGTGGGTCGAACAGTTCGAGGCGCCCAGTGGCAAGCCCAAGTTTGTTCGCGGCGGCACCATGGGCGGCGTACGAGAGGAGTTGCGTGGGGAGCCACCACCGCGCGGAGAAGACCGTGGGCGTGACGACTTCGGGCGTGATGATCGCGGGCGCGAAGACTTCGGGCGCGACGAACGGTCGCACGACGACCGCTCTCGTGGCGACCGCTCGTACGATGACCTGTCGCGCCAGAGCTCAGCCCCGTCGCGGCGCGAGCCTCAGGGCGGCGGCGGCAGCGGTGCGAGCGCGTCTCGTCGGTCGTCAATGTTCGACCAGTTTCCGACCGAAGACGACGTCGACGGCGAGGAGCTGCCAGGCGTCGGCCCGTCCGCGCGCAAGAAGGAGCCAAAGGAGCCTCCTCCCGTGAGCGCCGCCGCGCCGCCCGTCGGCGGTGGAAGCAAGAAGGCGTCTCAGATTGCCTCGTTCATGCAGGAGCTCCGACGCGAACAAGAGGAGCGTGAGAGCCGGGGCGAACGAGACTCATTCGAGGCGCGCCGCGAGCGCGAGGCGCAGCGCGGCGAGTCGGCCATGGCAGCCGCCGCCGCCGATCCGGAGACGACCAACCTGTACGTGGGTAACTTGCCGCCATCGGTGTCGGAAGAGTCGCTCTTCAGCCGCTTCTCGGCGCACGGTCCGATCCAGTCGGTGAAAATCATGTGGCCACGGACGGAGGAGGAGCACCAGCGCCAGCGGCTGTGCGGCTTCGTCGCCTTCGTCGAGCGCGCGGACGCCGCGGCCGCCATGAACGCACTCAATGACACCGAGTATGGAGGCTACATCATGCGCATTGGATGGGGCAAGAAGGTGTCGCAGCCGGCGCCCGCGCTGACGCTTGCGGCATTTCAGGGCGCGGGCGCCGCGAGCACTGCGCCTGGCGCCGCGCCTGGCGCCGCGTTTGGCCTCAGCCGGATGCCAACGGGCGCGGGCGTAGGCGCTGCTATCGCCGCCATCGGTGGCGCCTGTGGGACGATGGCGACGATGGCGTACTTGCCGCCGCCGCCGCCGCTCGCGCCAGCACAAGTGTTCACAGCACACTTGCCTGTGGTGTCGCACGCCGCTGGCCCGCCTGGGCTACCACCGGCCCCACCCATGGTCCTCAACGGCGTCGGTGCAGGCGCGGGAGGGGGCGTCGGTGTTGGCGCGGGCGCGGGCATCGCGATGGGCGCCGTGTTGGGCGGAGGCGCTCCCCCCCCGTCTGTGCCGATCGATGCACCCGCGGAGAGCACACGCACTTTCATCGATCGGCTCGCACTCTTCGTCGCTGAGGAAGGGTACGCAGCTGAGGGCCACTGATGACCACTGAGGGCCACTGAGGGCCACTGATGACCACTGATGACCACTGATGACCACTGAGGGCCACTGAGGGCCACTGAAGGCCACTGGCACTGAGTGCCGCTGAGTACTTCTCATGTACGCCTTCGACGAGATCATTTTGGAGCGAGAGGCTGCATGCAAGTGCTCATCACGACGCCCTCCCCTCCCCACAGGTACGCCTTCGAAGAGATCATTTTGGAGCGAGAGGTGCACAACCCACAATACCGATTCCTCTACGAGGCCGACTCGTGCGAGCATCGGTACTATCGGTGGAAGGTCGTCTCGCTTGGAACGGGCGCGCATGCGGACGCATGGGACACTGCGCCGCTGCAGCTCGAGGTAGGAGGGCCGCGGTGGATCCCGCCGCCATGCCCGCGTGCCCCCTCGGCGCGGTCACCCTCGCGATCGCCCTCGCGATCGCCCTCACGCTCGCCGCGCCGCCGCTCTCACTCGCGCTCGCGATCGCGTTCCCCTACCCAACACGGCGCCATCGCGACCGGCGGCGGCGGGCGGCAAGTCATTCACAGCGGCTCTCGGGAGAGCTCACCACAGCGCGGCCGTGGTGGAGGCGCGCGTGGGAGGAGCTCGCCACAGCGCGCGTGGGAGGAGCCCCGCGTGGACCGTAACGGCGAACGTGATCTGTCCGAGAGCGAGAGAGATGCCCTCGAAGCGCTGCTGCGTGGGCTGACCATTGAGAGGTCTCTCATCCGGGAGGCGATGGGATGGTGCATCAGCCGCGCCGCCGCCTCGGATGAGATCGTCGAGACGCTCGCTGAGGCGCTTACGCTCGCGAAGACGCCCGTGCCGAAGAAGCTCGCGCGCCTCTTCCTCCTCTCCGACGTGCTCCACAACTCATTCGGCACCGCTCCAAAGGCGAGCACCTTCCGAAGCCGTTCTCAAGCGCACCTGCCTTCCATCTTTGGATCGCTGCGCACGGCGTACATGGCGCTCGAGTCTCGCATGGCTCTCGAGGTCATGCGCGAGCAGGTGACCAAAGTGCTTCACGTGTGGCAAGCATGGTCTCTCTTCCCGCCCTCGATGACCGCCAAGCTCGAACGAATCTTCCTTCATGGGGAGGGGGCTGCCGCAGCGCCCGCGCCAGCGACGCAGTCGGTCGAGGAGGAGGAGGAGGACATCGACGGCGAGCCGATGACGCTCGATGACGAGCCCGGCAGTGCACCGTCGGGCGCGCCGTGTTGGGCACTGACGGGCGCATCGGCAGCGATGAGCGCTGGTGGCAGCGCGGTCAAGGCGGGCGCGGCCAGCTGCAAAGGCGGCGGTGCGACGCCGGCGACAGGCTCGGCGGCGGGGGCGCTGTCGACGCTTTCGGCGCAGGAGACGCGTGCGCGTGCCTTCAGCCTCCGCGAACTCGAGGCCGTCTGTGAGGCGAGTGGCCTTTCCACAGCGGGCTCGCGCGCCGAGATGCTCGCGAGAATGCTTGCGGCCCTTCGTGCGGGGATTCCCATCGCGTTCGATGCCCAACACGGCGCCAAACCTTCGGAGCAGCAGACGCTTGCTGTCGCCTCGAGATGGGACGAAGATGAGGACGAGGACGAGGGGGGCAAGGCAGGGCAGGCCACCTCGGCTGGGCTGGCCGCCGCGCCGGCCTCAGCAGCGGCAGCAGCGGCGGTGGCGGCGGCGGCGGCAGCGGCAGACATCGACGGTGAAGACATCGACGGTGAGGCCATCGATGGTGAAGCCATTGACGGCGAAGGCATCGACGGCGAACCCATCACTTCACCCCCGAAGCCAGCCAGGGCCGCGGCGAAAGCCGGTGGGCCGCAGCAGGGTCGTCCGGAGAGGGCAAGCAGTGGCTTCCACAGAGAGACGATGCGTGAGGCAGAGATGGTCAGAGATGGTGCCAAGGAGCTGAGTAGAAGCGCAGTAGAAGACCGTCGCGAGGAGCGCCGCCGCCATGATCCTCGCGACGAGCGCGGGCGTGATGAATGGCGCGACTACCGGCGTGATGATAGGCGCGACGACCGGCGTGATGATAGGCGGGACGACCGGCGTGATGATAGGCGCGACGACAAGAGCAAGGACCGGCGCGACGACAAGAGCAAGGACTCAAAAAGGCGCGACTGGTCGCGCTCGCAATCGCGCTCGCGCTCGCCGCGACGGCGGCGGCGAAGCCCAAGCCGCAGCCGCAGCCGCAGCCCGCCGCGGCGAAGTAAAATCGCGTAAAGCGTAAGTAAAACGCGCACCACTTCGTGGTCGTCAAAGTTCATTAAACATCCATGTGGTTGCATGGGGGGAAAAGACAAGGTAGGTTGTCGAAAGACGAAACACACTGAAGCGCGAAGGACGTCGAGGACCCCAGGCCCAGCACGCAGCACCAGCACGCAGCAGTTCGGTCAGTTCGTCCCCAGCTTCCTCCTTGGTAGGCTTTCGTGCTGGCTGCTTTGCAATATGATTCGTAACATTTTTCTCCCCGTCCGACGAGCAGGAGGCATACAACTCTCTATGAATGAGATGCCTGAATAGGAAAGACTTTTTGCGCCGCCGGCGCATCAAAATGGACCGAAAAACGTTAGTATTGCGAATCATGTTGCTTTGCCTGCTGCTCGACGCGGCCCTTGGGCAAACATGCTCGACAGAAGGCTCCAGCTATACTTGGTCGGAGACAGCCTCGGCCACCACACGCACGATCACGACCAAGTGAGTGCAGGCGGCTCATCACACTGCCTGCGCCCTGTCACCCGCGATGCACACAAACCTCGCTCACCAATTTGCATGCCCACTGCTGCCTGCGCCCCGCCACCCACGCTGCACACATCACCTCGCTCACCAATTTGCATGCCGGCCCGCTCTTGCTCCTTGCTCGCAGCCACTGCCCGAATCACCCGACGGCGAGTCTCAACCCAAACTATGCCATCGGGAGCTCGCGCACGTACACGATCCCTGTCAACCCCCGCTACAACGCGGCCCAGCAGACGAGCCTTACTACACTCGGCGCCATCGTTGGCGTCGCGTACGATGGTGGCATGATCTACTCGCCCTTTGCCGGGCCCTCGTACCCGCTCACCGGCTGGACCACGTCGGCGGCCTACCTCGAGGGCAACACGTTTGACCAGTGCGGCGGTCATTCGTCCTCCACCACGTTGCCGAGCTACCATTACCACGTGGCCCCTAGCTGCCTACTGAAGCAACTTGGGATGACCGCGGGCCAGCACTCCCCCCAGATCGGCTGGATGGCCGATGGCTTCCCCCTCTACGGCCCGCTTGGTCCGAATGGCGTGGTGATGCAGACGTGCACGGTGACGGGAGGCACGGTGGGCACGAGCGTCTGCTTGGATGCATGCGGTGGCTATCTGGCAGACACGGGCGACGGGTTCGCCTACCGCTACTACATGCCGGGCACCTTCAACTCGGGCCAATGCAACGAGATGCCAGCGCCCGCACCGGTGGGCGGCGGCGCCAACTATTATCCGCAATCCCCGACCTGCCTGCGCGGCTGCTGCCCCTCTGGTGTGACATGCTCCATGGGAAGCGTCAACCTACCTACTTGCTCCGCTGCGGCCACTGCTGGCACCACGGCCACCTTCATCGCGACCACGGCGAGCGCACTCCCCATCAATTCAGCCGCTGTCAGCTCGGCGTCGTCCGCGGCAGCCCAGAGGTCCACCCTGTGCTGCAGCTCCGCCAACATCGCCTCAGTCTCAACCAGCCCGACGCCAACGCAAGCATGCTCCACCCTTGGCCACTGCGCGGTTGACGATTGCGTCTACAGCACGAGCGCCGCTGCATCGTCGTCGCCGCCAACGCCGTCGCCGCCACCACCGTCACCATCGCCGCCGCCACCCTCTCCAACAACGGACCCGCCGCCACCACCCTCTCCGACAACGGTCCCGCCGCCGTCGCCGCCACCACCATCACCATCGCCACCGCCACCTTCCCCGTCGCCACCGCCACCAGTTCTCGGGGGGACTGCCTCCACGACCGCGGGTCAGGAGGTCAACTCCAACTCGCTCAACGCGACCGAATGCAAAGTACCCGTTGCTAGTGGTGGGTGGGGTTTCTGTGGTCCGCTGACGTGCAATGCCAACTACAAAACGTGTGGCGGTACCAATGGCGGTGGCCCCCCGACAGTGAATGGCGTGACGGGCTCCTGGCGATCCGGCAGCAGCGCGTCGACTTGTGTCAACTACTATGATCTACAGTCGACTTCCGCGCACCAGCCCAACGCCTTGCCGTCGGCGCACGCCCCCCAAGGCTCGTGCCGCGCAACCTGCACGCAGCGAACCACTGGCATTTGCAGCGGTTCATTTCTGGCGAACGTGCTCAAAGGCCGCGGCGTCAAGTACGCGTATTGCAACGACAAGTGGCTCGTCATCGGAGCGACGGGCGAGTCCGGCCACTGGACGCCCAATCTCAACGATGTGCCGAACCCGCCAGGTACCACCGTCGGTGGCGTCGGATACTGCACCGGTGAGCTGACGATGACGGTGGGCATTGCCAGGACGACCTTCTTCCCACTCGATATCGTCGACTTGCCAACGGGTGTGAGCACCAATAACATCCACCTCTTTGACGGCAGCACGACCATCGGCGGCAATACGGGCCCCATCACTAACCGCGATTCGAGCAAGTCCATCGGGGCGACGGCGTACGGGCTGCCCAATGGCGCCGGCGTAGGCACGATGGTCAACGGGATCGCCAACTGGGTGACGCAGAACGACCAGGGCGAGTGGAGTGAAGGGGTCTGCGAGGTGGACTCGTGCAACCAGCACGTCGGCCAGGGTGGCGGCCAGCCCCACGCGCACGGCGACATGTTTGCCGACACGCACACGTGCCTGTATGGCACGAGCAACTATAGCAGCGGAGTCAACGGCCATCCGCCCGTGATCGGCTTTGCCAACGACGGCCACCTGATCTACGGTCGGTATCTCTCGAATAGCGCCCCTGGGTTTGGCGCCCCATTGCTCGACCAGTGCGGCGGCCACAAGCACGACGTCACGACCGACGTTGACGAGCACGGCTTGAATCTGCACAACAACTACCACTATCACACCCAAGTCTTCGACGCGGTCTGCGGCGCCCGTGACCGGTGCACGAGCGGCGTGAGATACACGGCCAGCTCCACCGGGCCGCTCTTCTGCTACCGAGCCAATCTGACGGCGTCGGAGGGCTCCGCCGCACTCCTCGGCGCGACTTCGCGGTACGGCGCGACCCAAAACCAGATGAACTATCGCTGCTGTGGAATGACGGACTACTACATGCTCAACGGCGTACCCGCGGGGGTGAGCGACGCGTCGACGACGTTCTCTGCCAGCTCGACGTGCACTCTGCCCGCCATCGCCAATGGTGCCTATGAGACGAGCGGATCCTGCATCGTGGGGGCGACGATGTACTCAGGCTATCAGTGCACGCCAACTTGCAACGCAGGGTACGCCGCGAGCGGCAAGACTCGATGCGTCAAGGGCGTCCTCGTCGAGACGGCGACGTGCGTGATGCCGTCGCCGTCGCCGCCGCCGCCGTCACCATCGCCGCCGCCGCCGACATCGACATCGACGTCGTCGCCGCCACCGCCGTCGCCGCCACCGCCGTCGCCGCCGCCGCCGTCACCATCGCCGCCGCCACCCTCTCCAACAACGGACCCGCCGCCACCACCCTCTCCGACAACGGTCCCCCCGCCGTCGCCGCCACCACCATCACCATCGCCGCCGCCACCCGCTGCTGCAGGGTTCATCTCTTGTCCGACGGGCTCAAATTATGTGGGCAGTGCCACTCGCATCGGATCTGCGCCTGCGCTGCGCGGCTCTCTCGGATGCGTTGACACGGCCGCAATCTCTTACCGACAGACGCTCTCATCGACTATTGCGGGCACCTCTACCGGTACTACCACAGTCAACATCTATGGCCCCTTCGAGGCAGGCTTTTCATCTACCCAGCCCGGCATGAGCTGCCTCGGCACCAATTCCGTCGTTGGCGGCATAGACACGTACACGGCCGAGCTCATGATCCGCAATATGTGCAGCGAAAATTCAATCTCGCTGCTCGACACTTGCGGCGACCACGCCAGCCCGCGCCACTTTCACGAGATGTTGACCAACTGCCTGAGCGGCCAGGCAGCCTCGGGCCACTCGACGCGCCTCGGTACGTCGGGTGATAACCGTGGCATCTACGGCTTCTTCGAGGCCAACAACACCTACCCAGTGCTTGACGTCTGCGGCGCTCACGTCGGCGTCACACCAGATTCGAATGGGCAGCCGGTCGTCCACTACCATTCGCAAGTGTATCCGCCCTTCTTCGTTGGGTGCTACACGAATGCGTCTTCACACCGACGATTCGTCTTGAGCTGCGCAGCGCCGTCGCGAGGGAGGCGGGCGTGGAAGTCAGTGCCGTCAGGCTCGACGTCGCGGCCGTGGCGAGGCTGCGCGAGCTACGCCGGGAGCTGCAAGGCAGCTCAGTCACGCTGACCTTCACGATCATCACGTCGGCGGCGGCGGCAGCGGCAACGGTCAACGCGCTCAGCTCGCGCCTTGCCAATCCGACAGTGGCGAGTGCCTTCCTCACAACACCCTCCTACACGGCCAGCGTCACCTCGATCGCCAGTTTGCCCGTTGCAACCTACGCGCTCGAAGCGCAGGTCGTCTCATCAAACACTGGCTCATCAAACACTGGACTTATAATTGGCGTCGCCGTCGGTGGAACAATTGCCGCTCTCTTCGTCGTCACAGCCCTGTTCATGTGCCTGCGGCGCACGAATCGTAAGTCAGAGAAGGAGGAGGAGGAGGAGGAGGAGGAGAAGTTCGGCGCGAGTGGAAAGGAGGAGGTTGAGGAGGAGACGAAGGTTGTGGAGCCGCGAGAGCACGACCGAATCGAGCGCAAGAGTACTCAGGCATGGGCCGCCGATCTGCTCGCTGCCGTGCAGAGTGAGGCAGAGAAGGAGGAGGAGGTAGAGAAGCAGGAGGTGGAGCCGCCGGCCGCCTCCGCCACCACCTCCACGACGATGCAGGACCGCAAGTCCACGTTCGGCCGTTTGGCATCGTTTGGCCGCTCGACCAAGTTTGATGATGACAAGCTGCCGGGCCGCTCCAAGAGCGAGCATCCCAGTGGCGCCGTCCCGGGCATCCACGCCCACGTAGGAGGGAGTCAGCATCCCCCGGCGGCGGCACGAGCGTCGACCCTATCGGGTCTCATCATGAAACAGTACCTCCGCCGGCATAGCACCGAGACCATCCCAGATGCGACGCGGCTTCCCTCGCCGCTCAAATCCGCCTCCATTTCCGGTGTTGCGCCAACGCTCGCTGATACGGTTCGAACTGCAGCCGCAAGGATCAGATCAGGCCGCTTGAATCTGCCGCCGTCACCGCCGCCGCCGTCAGCTGCGGCGTCGACGACGACGGCGTCGTGGCACAATGTACACACAGCTGAAGACCTCCAAAATTCTGCGGGGAGACATGTCGTGTAGGAGCGGGCGTATGGAGATCTCCTCAAGGCGAAGCTTCTCGATGCCGCAGCCGTTACAAGCGCGGCGGTCGTTACAAGCGCGGCGGCCCGGCCGTTTCAAGCGCGGCGACCGTCACATCATCAAGCGCGGAAGCGGGCGTCGAGAGGTTTTTGGCCGTACGTGCTGTTCGGCTGCTACTAGTGACGGTTTTCGTGTGAGGGAAAGTGCAACCGCACTGGTGTGAACATGGGGGCACTTGCGGAGGCAATTGCAAGGCCGCTGACAACGCAGGCCGCGGCCCAACCGCGCCCTCGCCCAAACTTGTAACTTGTGTACACCCGGTCGGAATCGTTTCGTCTGTTCAGGTTGGGCGTCGCGATCGGAGGCGACGCCCATCATGCATTGACCGCGGTGTATGCTACGCGCATGGCTACGCAATACTTGTAGCGAGGCGCTTGGTTGGTCGGCGTGAGATCAAAGAGGTTATTACTAGTCTTTCACGATTTTGTCTGGTTGTCGATCGAAATAAAGGCAAAAGGGCTAAGGGGGGTGGCCCTGCCGTGCCTGTAATTTTTTGTATCGTATTTCGCGCGACGGATGGCCGATGCCGTCGTATCCGGCCAATCGCCGCATCCCCCACAAACCTCATGACAAACCTCCTTGGGACGGGAGGACTCCAGCTGTACCGCATGGCTTGCACCTGGAGGCTCGCGCCATGGCGAGCTTCCAGTTTCGCGGCATTCTAAACATTCAATCCCTTAACGAGCTCACGTCTGATAAGTTCCTGTTTCTCATGTCCCGGAAGTGACCGTACATGCGATCATGGGGCTGGCACGTACATCGTTAGACTACTGTAGTCTGAACGCGCCCACAACTTAGTATGCGTCGAGGCCGTCAGCGCCCCAATCAAAGTGCACGATTGCCTGCTCGCCTCCGTCCTCATCGTCACTCGAGAAAGGCTTGTCTGGCACCGCTCGCACTGCCCTGCCAACAGCTGGAGAGGCGGATGAACCTCCGTGTGGTGGCCATGCAGCATTGGTCATTTGCTGATGCACCATGTACTGCTGCTGCACGATGAGTTGGAATTCGCTCGACGACCGAACGGGTGCAGCACTGCAGTGCGCCGCCGAGCAGCTGGATGGGCTGAACCGTTTGAGAAAGTAGATGGCATTGATACGATCTGAAGAGGAGCACGGGCTATAGGGTGGTCGAAGTACGACGCGATGCATCAAAGGCCGGTAGACCGGTGAGTGATATCCTCCAAGCTGGACGCCGATAAAGATGATGAAGACGGACCCGGGCTCAACAGGCGCCCCCAGCGACGTGCTGGCGTGAGGCAGCGCCTCTCTCGCAATCTCCCTTGCAATCTCCCTCGGTGCGCGCAGCAGATCTTCGCATGCTACAAAGCGTCGGCCGGCCGCGCCAGGAAGCTCGCCGCCCTCTGCCCCCCCAGCAAGGCCACTCTCTGCGCCCTCATCCTCGATCGCAAACTCGAGCGCGCCGTGGACATTGCCGGTCCCCGTCAAGGTGACAAACGAGTTGTCGAGGTGGGCGCCGCCGGTGCAATTGTACGTGATGCGGAGCAACCCATGAGCAGTCTCCATACCGGCAGCCGCTACCTCGGCTCGAGGAGGCGGAAGAGAGGTCGGGACCAGACGCTTCAACTCCCGTGCCACGTGGGTACAGACGCACTCGCACACGATTGCCCAGATGGCGCTGAGGGTCGTAAGTGCCGCCGGGAGCTCGACCGGTGCGACCGTCGACCTTCCACAACTGTTGCGGATAGGGTCTGGGTAAGACGAGGGCCGCAGCAGCTCCTGGTACACGGCAATGTAAGCGGCAGGCAGCCGAATGGTGGCAAATCGCCGTCGGCGAATCTGCTCGCAGACATCGCGGACCCACGCGTCATCGTGCGGCGCTGTGACTGGCGAGCCCTGCGTGGAATGCAGCTTCGTCGAGAGCTCACGGCCGAGATTTAGGCCGAGATCCTCGTCGAGATCCTCGTGATTGCCCAGGAGTGCAGACACACGTTCTGAGAGCTGAGGTAATCGCGCAGGGTCCACTGCCAACACGACGCTGACTCCCTCATGCGCATCCGCGGCAGCGGATGCTTCATGCTGCGAGGGTGTTGACGTCACCAGCTTGGCTGCGTCGAGGCGGCTATTGGCTGAGGTCCGGATCTCCCGGATCTCCCGCGCTGTGGGGAAGTGCAGCCCGCCGCTTCGAACCTGCTGGATGCCGTTATCCCTCGCGGTGGTCACGTACTGGCGAGATTCGATCTCGTAGGCCACGGACGAGCCAGCGCTGGCGATCCACTGCCCTCTGCTTGAGCTGTGCCCTCTGCTTGAGCTGCCTGAGGCCACCGGCTCGCCGGAAGCCTCGCCCACGGCCACAGGTAGGGAGCACGAAGCTGCGACCTCGGTCGGCTCGAGGATGGTGCACCATCGCCCGAGCATCAGCAGCTCAGCTTCGACGGCGCGATTTTGAATCGGTATCCATCGGGGGGAAGCCACTGCTCCAACATTCACCTCAAACAGAGCAGTGGTGACCGCCGCCATGGCAGACATGGCACCAACTGCAGCTGCAGTGAGAGAGAGAGTCGTTGACGCGGCGGTGGCGGTGGTGGCCGAGGTGGGGCCCACAACAGCAGCGTTTCCGACGACCGCGAAAGTGACCGCTGCTGCAGCGACTGCCACCGCCGCCACCGCCGTGGCGGCAGCAGCTGCTGCGATGGCGGCGGCAGTGGCAGCAGTAGTATCCATGGTGAGAGATCCGAAGGTGATGCCGAGCGTCTCACAAGGCTGCCCTGGCGTGAGACTTTGAAGAAGATCATGATCATCAAAGGGTATGCAAAGTTGCTCGACCAGGTCGCGAGCAGTATCAGGCCGAGCGCAGTGGGTGCGAGGTGCACTACGTAGTGTGTCGAGCTGTCGCTGCACATGCTCGACTTCCAGCGATGGGAAAGTAGCGTTTTCTTCTCGTTCGGGCGTGTGCTCTAAACCTGCCGCCTCAAAACCTGAGGGGTCGTCGTCGTCGTCGTCGACCTTGTCAGATGAGGCGGGCGGCTTTCTCTGCGCCATCACAGGGAAGGACCTCGTGACCAGAGTTTCCAAACTTGGAACCTCCGATGGTAATTCACAGCTATGGTTATCAACTCGACACCAACCAAGACACCGGACCGGCGTACATATGGATGCAGAATCCACCAGCTCGAGGACCCCTGGACCCACTTATCGCCATATTATTCACAATGGAGAGCTGCGTGGGAGCTCCGGGTAGTTGACGCTCCTGATCGGGCCCCGGAGGCGCGCGCGGCGTATTCCTCTTCCCAGTCCTTATTAGGGAGGGGACCACCGAGCATTCACAGGCAAAGGGGAAAGAACAAATAATTATTTAACACACACTGACACCTCTGGTCCACGCTGGGCACTGCAACACGTATGTCACATCTGACCAGCGAAAAATCATAGTGACTCAATGACGACTCCCACCTCTCGAAAGCGCAAGCTCTCTCAACCGTGGGATCAACCAGCCCGCCGCCGGCGTTGCCGCTGCCACCCCTGCACTGACGAGTGTGCGCGCGACCGCTTCCGTGAGCGTGAGCACCACGTCGTCGTTGTCAAGCTCATTCGAGGGCGACTCCTTCTCATTCATTCCTGCTGCCCAACTCTCGCCGGCTGCCGCAGCCGGGCCGCTGTGAACAGCCGGGCCGCTGTGAAGCCTGACGCGCACCGCAGAGGGGGCATGCTCCCTGATGAGGTTGATTCGGTGCGCCGTCCCGGGCACCGAGGGCGTCGCATCGTCGAAGGGCGCCGTCCCGGGCACTTCCGATGGCGCCGTACCGGGCACCTCTGGTGGCGCCGTCCCGGTCACCTCCGGTGGCGCCGTACCGGGCACCCCCGATGGCGTCCCGTCGTAGAAGATGAGGCTGTAGCGCGCGTGGCGCAGCCGGCTTCTCAGTGCCGCACCCACAGTGTGGATGGGCAAGGAGATCTCCTGGGGCTCCAAGGCGCAGTCGCAGAGCACGAGCGGCTCGCCCTCCGCACAGATGGCCGCGCAGATGGCCAGCCGCAGTGCATCGGTGGCCGCCACCCCACGGCCGGCCCCTGGCAATGCATGCGGCTCTGTGGGCTGGGCGCCGTGCTGGGCGTCGTGCTGGGCGCCGTGCTGGGCGTCGTGCTGGGCGTCGTGCTGGGCGCCGAGGTGCGCCGCCACGTCGGCGATGATGCGCGCGCGCGAAGGCATCGGTGGCGACGCATGGCATCGAAGGTTCTCGTACATGCGCTCCGCCCAATCTCCGAGCGCCTCACCATCTCGGCGCACCTCGGCCATTGACCAAGCGCAGTCCAAGCAGCCGTAGCCCGCGCCCACGACGCTGAGCGGGCGCGTCGTCTCGGCGCCCAAACCTTCAGCACACGCGGACTCGAAGAGCACGTGCACGCGCGGCCCGACCGACGCGTCAGACGCGCGGCCTCGCTTGCCGCCCCAACGGCCGCGCCGACGATTGTGGCTGGCATGGGCACCATTGGAAGGGCTCGCGCCGCTCGCATTTGCTAATTGAGAGAGGATTGGGATCAGCCTGTCGAGAGGTGTCCACTCGGAGGTGCCCGGGACGGCGCCATTGGTGGTGCCCGGGACGGCGCCATCGGAGGTGCTCGGGACGGCGCCATCGGAGGTGCCCGGGACGGCGCCATCCAAGGTACGTCTGTCGCTGCCCTCGCTGGCGCCCGGGACGGCGCCAGCGCCCCTGCCGATGGCGCCGTCCCGGGCACCGCCCGCATCAGCGCCACGCGCCGATGGAGCGCCGAGCAGTACGAGCGTCGTGAGGAGCGGCACGGGAGGCCCCAGCCGGCGCCGGCCGAGCGTCGCATCGAGGGTGGCGTGCAGTGGGAAACGGGAGATGCTCGAGTGGCAGTCGATCTCGCCGTACGCGACAAGCAAGTCGCGCTCGGCCGGCCGGTAGAGCAGCCCAGTGGCGAACTGGATCGAGGGCGTCTCGGGCAGCTGAGAAGGCAGCGTGAAGGGCGTCGAGACGCTCAAAATGGCAAAGGGCGGATGCGCCTCGAACGCGTACCAAAAGTGCTTGTACATCATCTTGGAGGTGGCGGTGCGGGCTCCCTTCTTTTTGAAGAGCTTCACGTGCGCCAGAGCCAGGAAGACGTTGAGGTCGCGTAGCTCGACGGCGGGCGTGCCGCCCGACACGGGGCCGAGTTTGTCCACCCAAGCACGCATCGCGGGGGAGCTCGTGAGCGGCAGCAGCGGCGTCCCCTCTCCCGTCTCCCGATTCACAGCCAAGACCAGGCGGGGCTCGAGAGAATACTCCACAAAGAGCTCGCCGCGCCAAACAAAGGGGCTCCAATTCTTCTCACGCGCGCGCTGCTCCCTCTCACCGCTGGCAAACTGTGCGAGCCACGGGCGCAACGAGAGGGTGTAGCGCGGATCCACGTCCATGCGGGTATCGACGCCCCCCCTATCGACGCCCCCCCTATCGACGCGCAGCAGGTGCTGCCACTGCACCTTGGTCGACTCCCAAGCAGCTACGAGCAAGTACGTCTCCCCAGCCGCCTGAATGGCTCGGGGGTCCTCGGGGCCTGAGACTGACTCGACCTGCGCGACGGGGAAGCGCTCGTTGACGTCACTCCACATCTCCAACCCGCGCTCATCGAGCTGCCACGTTGTCGTGTTGAGCACCCCGCGCAGCACGTAGCTCATGAGAGCGCCATTGGCGGCTGCGAGGTTGGCCTCGAACGTATGGCGCGCCTGGCAGAAGTTGTAGTTCGAGAAGCGCGCCACCAACTCGACCGAACCGTCGGCACGCGCGAGAAGCGAAGGGTTATACGCGTGGAAGGAGCCGTGCACGCCAGCCGCGAGTTCGGGCGGGAAGCCGCGGGGCGCCGTGCTGGGCACTCGGAAGGGCAGCAGCATGCCGTGGAGCGGCAACGTCTCCGCCTCGCGGTCGCGCGTCGTGTTGAGCATCATGTCGCGCGTCCTCGGCGCCGAGCTGCACAGTATCCCCGGCGAGGAGCAGTCGAGCCCGTCGTCTGCGCGTCGCAGCCGCACTGAGCCCACCTCCAGCTCAATCAATCGCGTCGTGTCGTGCGCCGAGTGGGTGGCGTGTGTGCCCCCCTCCAGCTCGTCGTCGTCGTCGTCGTCGCCGCCGCCGCAGCCGCGCGAACCTTGCACGCTCTCCAGACGGCCCGACCAGCGCGCCAGTGCATAGACGTCCAATGAGCGCACGGAGGTGCCGAGGCAGATGGCCTTGAGCGAAACCGTCACCGCCGGAGGAGCGCTGCCCACCACGGCGCTGCCCAGGACGGCGCGGATGCGCCGGCTTTCGAAGGCGGAGGCAGCGGAGGAGGAGGAGGAGGAGGGGGAGGAGGTGGAGGAGACGGTGGCGGTGGTGGTGGTGGAAGAGGAGGAGGAGGAGAAGGAGGCAGCGGCGAGCGTGAGTGTGGGGTGCTCGAGCCGCGTGGCAAAAGGGAACGAGCGACGGATCACGAGGGCTGCGCCGTCAGCCGGCTCGTCGGTGGGCAGCAGCAGTGCGCCATCATCGCCGACCGTGCGCACGGACTGTACGCGGCGCGGTAGGTGTACGCACACCTCCCCGGCGGTGGGCGCCGTGGTGGGCGCGCCGTCCGCGTGTGCACGAGCATGCCCACCACGGCGCTGCCCACCACGGCGCCATAAGATGAGGGGCGACCCACCGTAAGCACGCTGTGGGAAAAGTAGGGCGCCGCTCACGCGTGCGCCGAGGCAGAGCGCGGTGGCGCCATCAGCCACGCTCGGCACCTCCTCGTCCAGATCCAGGTAACGCGCCGTCGCCGCGGGAGTCGCCGACGCTGCAACCGTCGGTGCTGCACCCGTCGGTGCTGCATCCGTCGGTGCTGCCGCCGCCCTACCCAGTGTCGCCTGCCCTTGCATCTCGCCCGTCGCGAGATCCGTGCGTGCGCCGTGTTGGGCGCCCGCGGGGTAGAGAAGCCGTGCGACGTCGCTTCGCAGCTGGATGCGCAGTGAGCGCACGCGTGGGCGCACGCTTGGTGGCAGACGGCACGGCACGCCAGTCATCGGCAGCGTATGCCTTCGGCCGTCGAAGGCGGCGGACTCAAAGAGTGTGACGGCGGCCACGGCGGCGGAGGGCACAAGGGCGGCCACGCGGCCTTCGAAGGTGCCCAGCGTCTGCATACCGAGGGAGGGAGCAGCAGAGGCGGCGCCGAGCTCGTCGATCAGCATGAGCGGGGAGGGCACATTGGGCGCCGTGGTGGGCAGGGTGGGCGCCGTGGTGGGCACATTGGGCGCCGTGGTGGGCAGGGTGGGCGCCGTGGTGGGCATATCGAGGTGCTCGGGAGATCCACACAGGGGCCAGCTGGTAAACGCAACGGCCTCATCCGCAGCACGGCCGCCGTGCGTGGGCAGCCGACCAAATGAACTCAGCCGGCCAGGCCGCCGCCCAGCGTACGGTAGTTGAGCATCTAAGAGCCACCACTCCGAGGCATCGGCGGTGGCGGCGGTAGTGTCGGCAGCCGCGGCAGTGGAGACGGCGGCGGTGCCCCAGAGAGTCCAACTCGCCGGATCGCGGCTCGGCTGGTCGTCCGCGCTCACCAGCTCATAAGACGTCACGCGTGCCGGCGCATGCAGCCGCAGCTCAAGTATCGAGGCATTCCCATCGCCATGCAGCACCGCTGCGTCAGCCCACTTGGTGTTATAGTTGCCGTCGACGGCACGCGCGGCGCCAAGATCCGCGGGGCCGTCGCCTCCAATGGCGACGGCCGACGCGATGGACAGGCGCCGTCCGCCCTCGTACAGCCGTATCTCAGCAAGCTGCGTACTGAGCGCGAGCGGCTCCGTCCGATGGGCGATTGAGTGGATGAGCAACCGAAGCGTACTGTAGCGAGCGTGTGGCGACACCGTGCCGTTCGGCGTGTGCAAACTCGCCAACGGCTTTCTGCTAGCCGCTGACGAGGAGGCGGCGCCGAGGAGGCACGCGGCGAGGCGCGGAGAGCGGCAGCTGGTCGACCTGAATCCAGGGCGCGGCGGCAGCAGCGGCGGCAGCGGCGAGTGGCTCTCGGTGGTGAGAAGCGCCATCGGGCGAGCCCTGGCGGCCAGATAAGCTGCAATCAAACCGCGCGATGCAACCAGGTCTCCAAGCAACGTCGTCGGGCCTACCATATGCAAGCCTGAGCGAGCACCAACTGCGATGGTCCTTGGCCCTGCGCGTTCATGGCGGCGGAGGTGCAGGAGTGCTGGACGCACCGCTGCCTGTGCAGCGGGCGATGGCGGAGGCCACGATGGCGGAGACGGATTTGTCGATGGTGGCGTCACGGCCCAGGCCTTCCTTAACGACCGATTTAGGGTGTTTCGCGCGTTGCGGTGATTCAAGACCTGAGGCGGCGGTTTCAGTGCCGGATCACTATCTTGGTCGGGTCGCAGCAGCGGCAGTGGCTCCAGGACGACAGCCGTTGGTAGTGGCGGCGACTGCTCGTGCCAGTAGCAGCTCATCTGCACGAGCACGAGGCTCATGAGGGACGCGACGGCGATGCGTAAAGTGACGCGCGCCATCACAATGGCTTAGAATACAGCGGTTTGTCAAACCGGCGTCCGAAGGAACGGTTGCGTCAAAATCAGGAGTTCGAATTCCTAGTTTGGTCAGTTGCATGCATGCAGTCATTTTCCAATGTTAGTTACCTCGTCGTCGTTCTGCTACAACACGATCGATGCCACGAGCACCGAAGATGACGTTCCGTCGGTTAAAGATTTCGAAAAAGTCGACGTCCATGCAAAGTGAAAAGCAACCTGTCACACGCACACGCGCCCTGAGCTTAGCCGGTGGCATTAGCTTTCGGGCGCGATGCGTGATGCGGCTGTCTCGGAACGGACAGCCACATTTCGTTAATGGTTATGGTAATGACTCGTGAGTGTTGTGGGGTGCAACCGACTGTGTCTGGTCAGCAGTGTCGCGTCGTCCTTAGTGACTTGTGTAAAGTGTCTGTCGCTGCCAAAAGTGAGGCGGCTGCGTAGCCTAACTGTTGGCGTTGTCTGAACCTGTCATCGACGCAAGCATCGGTTGCATGCCCATGAATTTGTGCGCGAGATTGGATCCACCTGGACATCGTGAGGTCACGTTGGACGACATAATTAACGAAGCGCGGGGTAGTGGTGACGAAACTTACTCATAATGTCGCATAGAAATATTTCCTGTTTAGGAAGAAAAGAATCGACGCCACCGAGGAAACTTGAGACTGAACACGCGTCTCCTAGTTTCATCTTCCGTCGAGCGAGGTGTCGAGCGCGGCCCAACCGAGGCCGGGAGGCGCACCGCACGCAGGCCCCGCCATGCCGCGGCGTCTCGCTGAGGACGGCCAGCAATGTGGAGAAGAAGCTCTGGCCTCTCCCTTAAGGCGGTCACCCTTCCTGGGACGAGGCTCGCCCACGCCGGGCGCGAGCGCCAGCGTGAGATTCTCCGATCAAGAATCAGAAACCTGTTCCCCGCACCTTCCCAATGAGTCCGCAAATACCGACGACGACGTGGGCGCTTCTTCGGTATCGAGCCCCAAGCTTCGTAGGCGCCAGACCGACAGCACGCGCGCTTCTCCGAACCAGAGCCCCGCGCTGAGCCCTAAGCCTCACCGCCGCCAAAGCCCAAATCATCAATCGAGTCGGGCAAAGGGAGCCAAGTCCGGAGCTCCGTCACCCCTTGCGTCCGGTCGACGCAGCAGAAGCTCTAGCTCGGACAAGGCGTCGCTCGCGTGCACAGCGAGCCTCCTCCTTGGGACGGACAACGAACTGACGGACAACGAGCTGGGGCTGGCGCTGGATGACGAGTTAGAGCTGGGCGAGCTCTTCATCTCGCCCATCCCATCCCCAGACCCGAACCGCCGTTCGTCGTATGCAGACTCGGACGGCACGTCAACGCCCCAGGACTTCGATAACGAGTGGCAGAGTGGACTGGCGTCGGAGTGGCAGTCGGGGCGAAGGATGACTCGCGCGAGCCAACGGAACAAGGCATGCCTCGAGCTAGTTTCAGAGGAACCCCTTACCTTCATCGGTGGCCCTTGCAAGACGGCCATGGCTGCGGCGAGGCGCTCGCCGCAGCTGCAGCACAAAGTACCATCGATCCTTTTCGAGCGCCGGCCCGAGGACGGCGTGGCGCACTTCCTCCAACTCGGCGCGTCCCCGCAGCTCCGCGACGAGTATCATCCCCCGAAGCAGCGAGATACGACCCCTCCCCCGCTCTCCCCACTCTGGTGACGAGCGCTCTGGTGAGCGGCCCGTTTAGCCTTGCCGTGGGGCGCAGGCGGTGGCCGCCCCACCAGTCTGGTGGCAGCCACCCCGCGCCCGACGGCAGCTCTCCCGTAGGATTCATGCCATGCGCCGCCCGCGCCGGCGGCGCGAGGTCGCACGGTCGGCCTCATCGAAGTGTTGAGAGATGCGCTCCCTTGCCGTTGGGCGGAGCGCTCCTCCCACGATGAGGAACGTTGAAGATAAAGTGTAACAGATCAGTTAAGGCTCGGCTGAAAGTGGAGCGGACTCACTCGCCGTGGCCCCTGCTGGGGCTGCGCGTGGGCAGATATTGTATTAGACTTAAAGACAGTAAAAGGTGCCATCGGTTGATGAAGATCGCGATATTGTCATTATCCCGTGGTATGTCGTGTACCGGCCCCGGTTATCCCGCCGAGCCTCGAGCCTGCGATCGGGAGTTCGGACTTGAAACATGAAAGGGGTGTCCCGTCCGTTTCTGGTTTCTCCCCGGTTCGGTTAAGCACCGCATGTTGTTAACACCGTACACGCTTCGTATGCCTGCGGGGGAGACCCCCTCGCCACGTGAGGACGTGTAGTACGCTGCCACAGTTGGCGTTGTTTACTTACCGCATGTTGTTAAGTCGAGCGAGGGCTCGACTTGACGGGACCGCACGGCCGCACGGGACTACAATAGTACCCAATGCCTCGGCGCGGCGCGTGGCGCGGGCCCGGGGCCGGCGGGCCGGCCGCGCCGGAGCGGGCGTTAGAGCGGGCGAGCGCGGCGAGCCCGGCGAGCGGGTTTCACTACTCAGGAGGCGGTAACCCTATGTGGTGTTTCAACAGTGTCAGACGGCGCGCGCGATGTCCTCTCTCCCGTCCGGAAACGGTGTCGGCCATCGCGCCGCGCGGGCGGTGTTGCCGGTCGGGCGTGCCGTCGTTTTCGCCGATCAAGGCCGGCCTGGGCCGGTATACGTGCGGTCGAACACTCACGCAGCATACGCGCCGCGTGACCAAGCTCGGAAACCGCAGGCTCTCTCCGCAGAAGCACGCCCCGTCGGGAACTCCTGGCTAGACTCCCTGGCTAGACTCCACTCACTCCATCCTTGGAGTCAGCATGCTGCGCAGGTGTTATGCCCGCCTGCGTTTCAGCGCATCCTGCAGCCTTGCGTTGCCGCCTCCGCCTCCTCCGCCGCCGCCGCCGCCGCCGCCTCCGCCTCCGCCTCCGCCTCCGCCGCCTCCGCCATCGCCGCCGTCTCCGGCGCCGCCGCTGCCGAGCCCCTCGAGCTTCCGTAGCGAGTCCAGCGCGCCTGTGGCGACACCGCGGATGCTGTTGAGCTCCGTGGCAGAAATGTCCGGCAGCCTGATGTGATCGACGGTCTGATCGATGGTGCGCAAGCCGCGTCCGATTTTGGCGCGGCGCGTGTCCTCCAGGTCTGCCAGTGCCACGCGGATGCGGTTGGGGTCGAGGCGCTCCAGGTCATCCTCTGCCGTGTTGAGCAGCTCATATGCTATCTCGAGGTAGTGGTACGGCGTAGTCGCAAAGGTGTTTGCGCTGCGCTTCTCCTCGGCGAGCTTCTCCTCGAGTGCCTCCGGATGCAGCCAGTCGGGCGCAATGATGCGGCATTTGCCACGCCGTTTGAGCCATAGCGCGAGCCACAGCGGCACCGGCTGCTGCTGGAGCGCGCTGATTTCCGGGATCTCGCCATGCATGAGCTGCAGCGCCGGGAGCCTCGCTGTTGCCTGGATGGTGATTTCCTGGTCGCCAGCCTGAAAGGCGATTTCCTCCGCGGAGAACGGCAAGCCCGTGGCGAGGGCGAGAGCGGCCATATGGTGCCGCGGGAAATCAACGCAAGTCAAGTCAAGAAATGTCAACTGAACACCCAGTTGAAAAGCAAAGCAGTGCCCGAGTTCGTCAGGATAAAGCTGTGTGGTTCACGAGTTCGTCAGGTTCGTTTGGTTTTTCCGGATACATGTACGAGCACAATGGGGTATTCATGACAGCCTCATCGGCAGCCTTTCGCCACGCACTTATTGGCGCGCTTGTCACTTATCCGTCGTCAGGATTGGTACCTGTCACGGTGGAGCGGCCCGTGTGTGCAAGGTGGCGTGCGCGCTGTGTGGCGATGGCCTCCGTTACCATGCCATTCGCCTACCAGCTCGAGCGGGCCCTCGACCCTGAAAAGAGAGGACCAGCTGAGATGGACTTTGATGCTGGCGGCATGAGCGCATTGGACGCAATGTGTAACCCTACTGTTCCGCCGCCGCCCATGACGGACGCCGCTGCAGCCCTCCGCCAGACTGCGGACCTGATGAGCACTGCCGCAAAGACTGCCGCAACTGCCGGAATGACGAAGTCCACCACTTCTGGAGTCGCGGCTGCCGCCGTCGCCGCTGCTGCTGCCGGCTCGCCAGATCCCGCATCGTCGATCGAGCCGCTGCTCCACGCGATGCAGTCATCGCTATAGGGAGTGTCATCGTCGCAGACTGATCGCGCGCATATTCGACGTTTTCTGACCGTTAAATCATAAGTATTCGGAGGCTACATCTATGTACTCGCAGAGCACCAGCACCTAATTGACTACATGCATCCTGCTTGACACCGGTTCATTACAGTTCTCACCAGACCCGCGCACCGATCATGGCGGCGTTGGTTGGCGCCGCGCTGGCGCTGGCGGCGGCAGCGCCGCCCCCGCTCGCTCCATCGAAGGAGCCGAAGACAGCATCGACGAGCGCACACGCCATCTTGGCACCACCGCGCACGCTCGGCTCCACGCGCTGCACGTAATCCTCGGTGTCGTTGCCGTCGAGGGCCTCGAAGAGCGGAAAGGGCAGTACTCGGACGCGGCCGCCGTCGATCTGGATGCGTGAGGTGGCAAGTGCGAATATTTGCTTGATGGCCGCCTGCAGGCGCGTGGGCGCACAGTCGTAGCACATCGCCGACAGGAAGCCGTCCGCCCACGAGCCGCGCCCGTGCACATCCAAAAAGTAGTACATGCACACGACGACGAGCGCGGGCTTACGCCCATTCAGTATGTGGTTGATGTAGTTCTCGATGCGGTTCTTGAAAAGGTCCACAAAGTAGGCCATGCCGGGCGGCCAGCCGAAGGCGCTTACCATGCAGCCGGGCAAGCCGCAGCCGCAGCAGCCGAGGTCGACATGCAGGTTCGGAGGGCACGCGCACGCGTACTTCTCGATGCACACCTCGGGCGTGCAGCAGAGTAGCGGCACGATATTGAGGATTGTCGCGAGCACCGGGTTGAGAGCGAGGTCGTTGCCGCCGATGGAGACGATCAGCGTGTCCTTGGCCGAAAGCTTGTCACGAATGAGTGCATCCTGAGGCAGCAGCGTGCAGCACGAGCGACTGTTGAGCGAAGTGGCCTCGACAGCTGCATTTAGGCAGAAGTGCTGCGTCCCGAGGCCGCGCCGCACGAGCTCTGCATTAATCCAGTAGCACACGTCCTGTTTCATTCGCGGCGGCCGCAGTACCCTTTCGTAACCGTTGATCGCCTCCGTCGCGGAGTTGAACCAGAACTTGTTGTCGAGGCTGCTGTCTCCCGCAAGGAAGATGCACGCCCGCGATCCTGAGCGCAATTGTTCATGGCACTGCTCGAGCAGGTGCACGTCGTGACCAAAGTACTCCTGGTAGAAGAGGACAGAAGGAACCGAGGCGGTCGGCTGCGATGTTCCGTAGCTGACGCAGTCGGCCATCGTCAAAGCCACAGTCTTCTCTGCCATTGCACTCCATTGACGAACTCGACGACCACAACCGTATGGGGTCCGCTGGATCCGCAAGCGAGCGGCCCTCTCCAGGCGGGAAACACCAAGGTCGTTTTTAGAACTTTTTTTCATTGTGCGCGCTCGACGCTTTGTGTGGCATGATGTGGCTTTTCCCGGCTCGCGAGCTGCCATCCGACATCGGTGCCGCGTTCAGCGCGATCGCAGCCATTCGACATCGAGGTCGGCACGTGTCTTCATCCGCGTACGAGCGCCTGATGCTCGAGTGCGTCAGCGCTGGGTATACCGTGGCATGCTATCGGCTGATGGAGGAGGCTGCTGCTGATGGCCTGCGGCTGAGCAAGTTCTCCGCTTTGGCACGGCACGAGCTGGCCAATTTGGTCCCGCCCGAAGCCGAGGATTTGCTGGAAGGGACTCGTTCCGTGGGCAGAAGCCGCTCGCGTAGCGGCGTACTCATCACGGACGAGCTTCCTGAGCTGTGGGTGACGCCATCTGTGCCCGTGCAAACCTTCGATTGCCGTCCGGGCGAGGCTCGCGAGGAAGCGCTGGCTGCGGCTTGGGCTGCGGTCAGTAAGCGTGACGCACCCGTGCTCTTCCGAGGTGTCGGCGCTCAGTGGCCAGCGCTCCGGTCATGGTCGTTGCCGCGCCTGGTGCGTTCGATGCAGCGTGCGATGGTGCGTGTGGCACCAAGTAATTGCGTCACGTTCTGCCGTGAGTCTCACCCGGACGTGCGCTCTGGTGCGGTGGTTCCGCCGTCGCGCACCACGATCATGAACGTCGCAGAGTTCGCCGACCGCTTACACGTGGGTCGCGCCAGCCGCTCGCCCCTTATGTATGGCGCGGGCGAGCGCTGCTACTTGCAGGCTCTCGCGCCGTACTCGATGATGCGCGAGCTTGACTTCAGCTTCCTTCCCGAGCAGCAGCAGCAGCAGCCGCAGCGGCGGCGGCAGCAGCAGCAGCGGCAGCGGCAGCGTGGATGGCCCGGGCCACGCGAGCTGCTGGCGCGGCTGCGCCGGCATCCACTCACGACGACGCCTCTAGGGCGTCTCTGGGTCTCATCGCCAGGCACTTTGAGCCCTTTGCACTACGACGAGACGGATTCGTACCTGGCCCAGGTACGCGGTGAGAAGCGGCTACTGCTCTGGCCCGCGGACGCGCTCGAGGCGCTCCGGCCGTACCCGGCTACGTCGCCCCTCGCGCGACGCCTCATGGTGGACATCACAGGGTCGACTCCTCCCGATGGGCTAAGTGCGGCGGCGCTCGACGCTATCGCCACGCCGCTCGAGGCGGTGCTCCGGCCCGGCGACGTGCTCTACTTCCCACGCGCGTGGGCCCACCACACGGAGGCGCTGCTGCCCAGCCCCGGGAGTGCGCCCGAGCCGAGCTTCTCGCTTGGCTTTCGGACCGATGGCCAGTTCTTGCTTTGACGTTTACGATTAGCCACTGTGAAGATACGATGGCGGGAGTGAAGAATACCTAGACGCATCATTGAGCTCGACCTCGAGGCAGCTGAGAGTACGCACGCTCACAGTAGCTACCGTAGGACGGGGACCAGGGCCACTGACCAAATCTCGCACGACGATGTCGGACGTATCTGACGAATCTAACGGTCATGGGCGACGCGGTAAGATCTAAGAAAGTAGAAAGGTCAAAGGAACGCTAACGGGCTGAAGGGTTAGCTGAAGGGCGTGTAAACGAGAAAAACGAGATAGACTCTCAGCGAAGTATTTAGAGATGCACAGACTCAGAAAACGCGCCAGCGGAGGCTAGGACCCCAGATCGGGCAACGGTCTCTCCTCCGCGCCGTCCAGGCACGCACAGACTACCTGTGCTTCTGGCTATACCGTAGGCACATCTCAAAGACCAACGACAAAAGCTCTGCATTGCGCAAGAGAAGAATGAAGAAGAGTGCCCTATTCTTGCCGAGCCTTTGCCAGTACTGTAGTAGTTCCCGTACGCATGCTGCATGATTGTCGCCGCCGCCTCGGCACCACGAAAGTGTCGCGCTCAGCAGCTACACGCTGCCAAGCTGCCCCCTTCGGCTGCATCGGCCCGCCGTGCCTGCCCGAGCGCTCAGTCGGTACGCTCGAGCTCGAGGACGATGTGCTCGTGAAAGCGCTCGTGATCCGCCGCCGCCACCTTGCACACAGCCGAGTCGAAGCCATCGTGTGCAATGTGCGCGTTCGTCTTCTCGGCCGCGCGTGCGAAGGCACTGCCAAACGAGTTCTTGCCGCCGGCGCGCCAGCAGCGCGCCGAGCCGAGCACGGCGACGATCAGGTAGGTCGGGGGACTCTCCTCTGGATTTGGCGCCGACATGAGTAGCGGCTTGGCACTGCCGTTGCGCAATGAGGGCGTCCCTTCCCGCAGGGCGTCCGCGACGAAGAGGGCGAGCTTCGTCAGCGCAAGCGGGTGCAGGAAGTGTGCCGTGTCGCCGCCCGCCTTGAGCACGACGCTGTGGAAATCGCCGAAGTTGGTGTACTCCTTGGCAGTTAGGACCGAGTGACCCACCGCCACCGTCGCGCGCAGCAGTTCCTTGGCGCGGTCGAGTCCACGCTTCATTGCGCCCTCGCGAAGCGCCGTTTCTAGACCGACGCGCAGGCCGGTGGTGAGGGCGCTCTGCGCGGCGGCGAAGGCGCCCGCGCCCGCGCCGTCGGGCGTGCTCGCGTCAAAGTGCTCGAGCACCGCCGCCACCGCCGAGACGAGGTCTGCCGCGGCGATCTGCGTGTGACCGTAGCCGGAGATGGAGCGGAACGAGGGGTAGGTCAGGTTGACGAGGCCAAACTCGTTGCCATAGTGCAGCATCTTCTCGTATAGTGCGTCGGCCTTGTACTGCTTGCGCATGTAGTTGTACTCTTGCTGGCACTCCTCGAGCGGGATGCCCATGCGCGCGAGGAAGACGTCGAGTTTGTCCCGCCCTGCCTGCTGGTACAGCCCGAGCCGCGAGGCGATGTACGGCGAGTGGTGGAGCGCCTCGTAGACGGTCCAATGGCGCATGAGGGAGAGGCGGAGCTCCTGCACGTTCGCGAGGCGCATGCGCGACGTGATGTGCTGGCGCACGCTCACGGACGGGCCGCCCTCTTCCGGGACCACCTCCCTGCGCTCCTCGGTCGCCCCATCCTGATTGAGAGCTCCCACCTCCGCCTGCAGCAACTGCGCCTCTTCAACGTACTTCTCGTGCTCGATGCGCTCGTGCACGAGCTGGTCGGTGAGCCCGAGGATGGCGAGCCAGAGCAGCTCGTTCGAGCCCTTGTTGAGCGCCTGCACCAGCGAGTAGCACAGAAGAGAGGCCGCCGTGCCGTGCCACGACGCCGCGTAGTAGCGACGCGTGAGCCGCTTGAGGATCCGGCGCCGGTCGCGCTGCGAGTCAGGCGACATGCCGTGATATTCGCCGAGCGTCACGCGAGGCCGCTGCCGCCGCTCTGGCTCATCTTCGTCCTCCGACTCCTCGCCGTCGGACGCATCGAAGAGGATTGGCAGCTGCGCAAGTATGTCCTCGAGCTCGGCATGTGTCTCGCCGTCATGCACCACGTACACGTTCGGCGGCTCCTCCTCGTTGGCATCGTAGTAGAGATTTTCGAGCGCGTAGGGCCGGTGCGAGTCCAGGATGTACCAGCGGCATTCGGGGTGCGGCAGCTCAGTCGCCCTCCGCGGTGCCGCCTTGTCGCTGCCGCTGCCATCGCTGAATTCCTCGTCGAGCGTCGCTTGGAAGTGGCCCATGAGGTCGATTATGCCGCCACAATTGATGAGGAATATGCTGCGCAGCTCGTTGGCCGACGCGATTTGCCGCACGTACACGCGCGACAGGTCGGCGTAGTCTGCCACCGGCACAACCTTGTGAGGCACGCCCTCGTCCTGCAGCAGCTTCGTGAGCAGCGAGACAGCAGCAATTGAGTCGGTGCTGTGCGAGCAAAGCAGCAGCACCGTCGGCGTGTCTGCGTTGTCGTGCGCCGCCTTCTTGACCGTCGTCCAGACCTGCGGCAGGTCGGAGCGGTCAATGAGAACCATCGGCCACCCGCCCGCACCGCGAATCGGCGGCAAAAACTGCGCTCGCCAACGGGTTTTGTCAAACATTCAAGTGCACATGTAACGGCGGCGTTCGTGCAGACGTTCAGGCTCGTTCTCTCAGCGAGTCCCCTCGAGTGCCGCGCCGAAGAGGGCGTCGGTTTCGTCGCATTGAGGATCTTTAGAGGAAAGAGCTACGAAAGATGCGTGGGGTCCAAGCCGTCCGAGCGCCCGCCGCCGCCGCCGCCGCCGCCGCGTCGCAATGTCGTTCGCCGATAGGGTGAATCGCATCGCCGCCGCCGTCAAGGATGTCGCGGGCGACGTGTATGCCGCGGAGCTGGTGAACGCCGTACGTCGCGACGACCCGTCCGGTATCGCGCACTGGGGTGCGCTCGCCACCAAGGCGGGCGTGATTGACACACGATCTGCAACGCACGTGCGCGCCGGCCAATATGCGCTATGCGCTCCGTCCTTGTGGCTCGCCGTGTATCGTGGCGCTCACGATGCCGTCGAGCTGCTTCTCCGTCATGGCGCCTCTGTGAATGCCACCTCGTGCCGATGCGCGGGCGGTGGCTTCTCGTGTGCTACCGGCGGCCAGAGTGCACTGCACGTGGCGGTTGCGCGAGGCTCGCCCGCACTCGTGGAGCAGCTGCTGCAGCTCGGGGCGCTCACCGACGAACCCATGTGCTTCGGCGTCGATGCGCTCGACGAGCCCGAGTGGGACGAAGCAGCCGGTGCCTTTACTGGTGGTCTCGTGGGCCTCTCCGCGCTTCAGTTGGCGGTGATGCGATCCTCCTCGTCCTCTCAAGGCGCCTCGCTGATCGGGTCGCTGCTCGCGCACGGAGCGGCTCCTTCACAGATCTGTTTCCCGGGTGGGAAAAAGGCCTTGCCCATGCTGCGGCAGCTCGAGGACGAAGGTGGCGAGCCTCTCGAGTGCCCTATCTGCCTATCTGCCATCGCGCAGATAACGGCTGAGTGGACGCACTGCTGCTGCCGAGCGTTCCACGCGCACTGCTTGCGCGCCGTGGACAATGGCAAATGCCCAATGTGCCGCACTCCAATGCGCTCTCAATTATAGCCAATCAGACCGCCGCGCGCGGCTATACGAGCTCAATCCTCACCATGGATCCTCCCCCACCGCACCTTGGAGCAGCTTCATCGTCATGGCCGCAGCCCGCCGCGGCGCAACTGAACACTGAAAAGTACATCGCGTTGTAAGCGGTCGACTGGCCGCTTTACATAACAGCCCCGCGTGGGGCTGAAATCTCGCGAAGCATTACCTCGAGAGACATCGCGTTAAGAGCGCACGTTGAAGTCAGTCCTGTCAGCGAAAGTTAATTGTACCGGACGACACGGCGATACCTCAAGACTTTTCTTTCAGACCGGCGAGCAAGCTAATGACTATCGCGAAACAAACCGACAATTAATGGGCAACGCGGTTTTGTTTCGCGACAATCATCTTAACAGCGCAAGCCGCAACCGAGTTTTGCGTGCATGCTTTGCTCGTTATGACGATGTTCGGTGTTTGAATGCATACCAAAAATAGTGAGTTCGAGTTTTCATTCACAGCTAGCCGAAACTGACGAGAACCCGGGTCCACGGCCCCTTGTGCTCTGGCCCATCGGACCGCGCGCGGGGCGAGACCGGAAGTCCAACCCCCACTTTTGCCTCGACACAATAAGGGTGGCAGCGCATGGAGAGGACGGCAAAGATTGTGAAGGATGCCCTTGTGGGCGAGCATGCGCAAAAGTTTGGTTGCGGTAAGAAGCAAACGGAAATGGAGTGTGATAAGATCCATGTCTTCATGAAGTGCATCCTGGGCAGTGGCATTCCAATCGAACCGATACGGGCACTGATGAGTCCTTCGCAGACTATCGACGATGCACGGAAGGCGTATGTTGCCGCAAGAGGACGGCCAATTGAGCAATTGCATGTGCGTGATGAAAATGGCTACTTGATTGAAAGTAGCCTCCACTCACTACCTCTCGCACAATTCAGCAACGGCTGCAAGCTCAATCTGCATTTTTCTTATGCCGAAGATATCTCAGTGACAGTCATGAAAAAGTCCGTGGACGCAACTCAATCATATTGGGCTTGGATTAAAGCAAAGCTTTGATCGCCCTCGAGAACAGGCAACGAAGGGACAAGGGTGGGGTGAACCGTTATCTAGTTACAAGTCACTAATGATCAGTTTTGAAAACCCCTTGTTAATGGTCCACCCCGTTGCCATGATTCGACCTAGGCGTTGGATCAGCCATCAACAATATTCGGCGTAGGCCGACATTTTAGTGAGAGAGGAGAATGATCTTGGGGCCGGGCCGGCCCTGGACGTCCTTGTTTTGTGACTATTTTACGATGATTGTTACTGCGCGGGCACGGGGCTACGGGCGTACGACCGTACGTCTGCCGTCCTCTTCCAAGCACGCACGTAATCGATCTCAAAAGGAACGTCGGGCAGTGTTGCCGGATCAGGGAGACCCATCCAGTCCGGCATCGTCTCACGGTCAAAGTCCATCCCGATTGGCGCCGTGAGGCAGGCCGCTGGCAGTTTCCCCACTGGTGCTCCGTCAATGTAGAATCCGACCATGCTCTGATTCCACTCCAGGCCGTAGACGTGGAAGCCCTGATCGATGGCAAACGATATGCCCATGCAACCGCCGAGGGAGCAGGCGCGATCATCCTTGTACCGACCGCGCGTGCGACCGATGTCCCCCGGCGGGTCGGGCATACAGCCACACTCTGCTGGCAACTCGTCCTGCGGGACCCCAGCCAGTGCAAAGATGTGGGTATGGGAGCAGAACATGGAGGAGTTGTGCCAGGAAGCCTGCTGCGCATCGGAGCCTTCGCTTTCGAAGACGTCTATTTCCGTCCAGGTGCCGGCCCCGTCATTCCAGTGGAACCACCAGCTCGACGAGATGGAGCTGCTGCCACTCCGTGATCGTACCTCGAAATAGCCGTGCAGAGTCTTGTCGACGCTGTGCAAGGCGCTTGTCGTGTAGTTGTCGTATCCGACTGGCCAGGACGAGTTGCGATGCCCACTCTGCGCCAGGAGCGTCAAGCTACCGTTCGCCACCTTGACGTTGGACGCGTCAAAAAGGCCTGGCTGTCGCCCGGCCCATTGTGTATAGTCAGTGCTCCACTTGCTCGAATTGAGTTCCGCTCCGTCGAATTCGTCGCTCATGGGCGCGTACGGCACCCAGCTCCCAGCTGGGTCGGAGAGCGGCTGAATGCTTGCCGAAGCCGACCAAACGCCCGCGAGCGAGACAAGTCCCGCCATAGGGATAGTTACGCACCCCGCGGGGTGTGAATACCTGAGTCTTGATTGAAAAATTTCACGCGAGGTACCATCGGCACGTACGTGGACCTACATATACACCTACAGATCGAAGACGGCGAGATTCTCAGTCGTTGCTCAAACCGGCCGGCGAGTGGCCCACGCTCCAGAGCCTGCTCACTGCACTCGCGCCTCAGCGTGCGTTGATCATTCACTCGAGTACGAGGCGCTGGCACGGCTACGATACACGCAGTCCGCCAGGACCCGGGCGCATTGGTAGGCGCTCACGCGTCTCGCCGTCGGAATGCGTACTCGCGATCACTTGCCGTAGCGCATCGCGAGCTTTGCCTCCAATTCGGCTCGAAGTCCCCTCTCCACGTTGAGTTTCTCCTGCAGCTCAGCGAGCTTGGCTGCGGCTGCTGCGGAGTGACCGCTTTTGCCGGACGCATCCGGCTTCACCGGCGCAGGGATCGGGTGGCACGAAAAGCCAAAAAGCGGGTTGCCAAGCACTGGTGGCCGCTGCCGTGGTGCGTTCAGCTCTAGGAAGCCAGGCGGAAATGCAGGCATCACTGAGCTTCCGTCGTAGAGCTGCTCCACGTCCTGCGGCACGATTGGGTTGAGCTTTGGTGGCAATAGGCGCGTGTATCTGTACCGCGAGCTCGGCAGCGCTGCTTCGTGGTGGTTCTGCGCACAGGGGTGGTCAGCAGGTCAGTGGCGTAAATACACGCACACATGCTGCTCCAAGTGGTCTCACAGGCGGGTGGCGCTTCATGCACCTCGAGAGCAATACGTTCTGCCCACACGGCGGTCCGCTGCAGTTCGGTGAAGCCACCCTTGACCATGCTTCTCCGAAGCGCTTGGGTCGAAACACGGCGGCGACTGTCGTTCACCCCCAAAGCACGAAACGGCGCCGAAAGGTCTATGATATAAAACGGCGGGAAGCAGTTCGAGCGCTCACTTTGCATTCGAGAGAAAGTTGAAGGGTCTCCTCGGCTTCTCTTGTTCGGCAAATGACGAGACCCATATGCAACCTCGGCGAATTCTACGCGTGATCGTCTGCTGCGACACATTACAAGTAATGGCGCGCTTCATCCTCATCTCACTGCTCGCTGGGCATGCGCTGGGCATGCGCCCACCCATGCGGGCACCGGCCGTTCGCATGCAGTTCGACTTCGGTAAACTGCTCAGCAGCCTTGGCGCCAACCAGCCCAAGGCTAAGGCCGCGCCCACGCCGTCGGGCGGCTTGCCGGTGCCAAAGGACACTTTCAACGAGGAGCTCTCTCTGTGGCCTACGATCGTCGAGATCCAGGAGGGGCTTGCCAAAATGCCTCCCGCCGAGCAGCGGCGCCAGAAGCTCGAGGTCGGGATCAACTGGCCTCCGCGCACCACCACAGAGGACCCCTTTGGGGTTAATAGGCAGGGCTACATGTTCTTCCAGGGCCCGACGCCAAAGACGTCGGTGCAGAAAAACTTGCCAAGCTTCCTCTCGAAAGAGAATTTCGCCGATGTCAGCGTCCCGGCGAAGCTCAAGGTGTTCGGTGGGCTCTTCGGCGTTAGCTTCTTGGGCACCTCGCTCGTGCTCATCTCATCTTGAACGCACAGCGACACCGACACTGAGCAACAGTATTCTCCGTGTGTATCGTGTCGGCGGTCACCGGATCTTTGCACATCATGTGCAGAAAGCTCCGCTCCGTGTGCATCATCCATCATGATGTTGATGACCGCTGACGGAGGCTAAACTAATACCCAACAAGTTAATAGAAGTTTTTCCGCAGAGTGGGGGCGGGACCGGCGTGCGGCGACCGCGCAGAGCGCAGAAAGCGCAGTGGAGCGGCCCGCATCGGCCATTGGCCGCCCAGCGGTACAAGTCCCAGGTAGCAGGTCGTCGCGGTCGAAAGACACATTATTCTCCTGCTGCGGGACCAGTCCGCGCTAGACGTCGCTACTTCTTCGTTGAGGCGTCCGTTCTTCACCCGTCAACCCGCGGAGTACCGGACATCCGTCCGCGCGTCGCTCGCGAAATCGGCCATCCCCGCACCATCAACGCGCACACCGACACCGCACACACGACAGCACGCACGACGTCACCGAAACAGTCTACACACACCCCTCGCGGCTGAAAGCCACCTCAGCTGCCTATCGAGGAGAGGAAGTCGGCCGCTGACAGCGAGTCCTGAGCCGCCGCCGAGAAGCTCACCCCTTTACCGCCGCTGCTACTGGCTGAGCTGCCGCCACATGATGAGCACAGGAAGGTCGCTGCGTCCGAGCAGCTGCCGCCACCGGCAGCAGCTGCCGGCTGAGCTGCAGGTGGCTGCAGGCTGGTGCGCTGCGGGACCGTGCGCGGAGGCGGGATCATGCGGGCGGGAGGCGCCGATGCACAACTGGCCGCGCCACCACCAGCAGTGAAACGAAGGAAGCCCTCGGCGTCAGCGCCGCTTCCGCTGGTGCCGCTGGGCGCGCCGATGCCGCTGGCAGCAGCAGCAGGGTGCGGCGGATTCGAGGGCGGCGGCGGCGCCGGTGCGTTGCCGCCGCAGCCGCCGCCGCCGCCGCCGCCGCCGCCGCCGCCGCCGCCGCCAATGGGAAAGCTCAGGTGGATCTGCTGTTCCATGCCGTTCACGCCTCTGGCCGGCGCGGCGCTGGCCGCGGCGCTGGCCGTGGCCCCGCTGCAGCTGCCGCGGCCAAAGTTGAGGAACGCGTCGGCATCGGTGCGGCTCTGGCCCTGGCCGTAGTCACTGATGCCAAGTGAAGGCCGTGGAGGAGGCACCGGTGCGGGCGGCGCCGGAGCGCTGGTGCTGACGAAGCGCAGGAAGCTGTCTACATCGCACGAGCCGCGGCTGGCCACACAGCCGCCAGCGCTAGCGGCGCCGCCGCCGGAGAAACAGGCGGCTGAATCCTGCAGCTCGCGCTCGTTGAGAATGATGCGCGAGCCGCCGGCCTGCCGCAGGGCCTGCTCCGTGACCAAGTCGAAGGTGTTGGCGCGCAGATCGACCTTCTCGAGCCGCGCGGACACAACGGCGCCCACGGTGAGCTGCTGGCTCGCGAGCAGCGCCGCGAGTGCGCTGCCGCCCGTGTTGCCGATGCGGTTCTCGTGCAGCCGTAGCAGCGAGAGGCGTCCGCCGCCGGTTCGCAGCGCGTCGGCGAGAACGCTCGCCCCCACATCGCCCAAGCCGGTACGCCCAAGGTCGAGCGACTTGAGCTGTCGGCTCGCACGCACCAGCAGGGCCGCCACGCCCGCGCCCGCTGCGCCAAGGGGGAGGCCCTCCAGATGAAGCTCGCTGAGCTCTAGCAGCTGCGAAAGCTCCCTACCAGTATGGCGCACGATGCGCTCGAGGGCCTCGGGCCAGCCAAGGACCGCGTCGAGCGCCTCGCGCACGCGCTCCGCTGCCTCCTGCAGCGCCCGGTCTGACTCGACGGGCAGCTTGCGCACCGGCTCGAGAAGCATCGCGAGCAGGCTCCGTGCAAAGCGCTCGACTTCGCTCGCGCTGTCGAGGCGATGCAACGCGGTCCACGCGCGGGCGCTCGCGCGATCGCGTAGCTCAGCCTGCGCACGCTCGCACAGCTCGTGAACGATCTTGCGCCGGCGCTCGCGCGCGTCGGCATCGGACTCGGGCGCCACCTTGGGCGGTGCCGCCGCCGCCGCCGCCGTCTCGTTGGGCCGAGGCTTCGACATCTCGAGCAGCTTGCTGAGCAACGACAAGTCTTGCGCGCTGGCGCTGGCACTGGCGCTGGCGCTCTTCTCGTCAGTCGTCTTCTTCTTGCGCCGCAGCCTCCCCTCAACCACCTTCGGAGGCTCGCTCGCGCTGCTCTGGCTGCTGCTGCCACAGTTGCTGGGCTTGTTCTGGGCCGTGGCGATCGAGACGCCAGAGGCGCTGCTCTGGCTGCTCGCATTGTTCTGCTGCTCCTGGAGCATCGTGCGCAGCTTGAGACGGAGCCGGCGATTCTCGGCGACGAGCTTCTCATTCTCCATCTGTAGCTCCACGTTGAGCTGCCACACCACGTCGTGCGACTCGCGCAGCCACTGCACGTCCGCCTGAGCTGCTGCGGCCTGTTGCTGCTGCGCCATCATGCCGCTGCCCCCGGGCATGGCCAGCGGGGCCGCAGCAGCTCTCGGCGCGCCTGGGCTCCCCTCGATGGGCGCGCGCTCCTGCCGCCCGTTGGGTGCAAGTGCGGGAGCCTCCTCCGGCGTAGCGTACCGCCGCACCGGGCCGCTCAGGGCATCGTCGACCCATTTGCCAGTGATCGTCTCGCCGCCGACCATCATGAGTTTCCCCGGCCCATTGCGACGCCCGCCCATCCACTGACCCTCGAATACTTGGCCATCGGGGTACGTGAACCGGCCGAAGCCTTCCGTCTTGCCGTCGACCCACTGCCCCTCATAGATGTGTCCGCTTGAGAAGACGCGACGGCCCTCCCCATGCGGCTCACCGCGGGCATTCGTCGCGCCCTCATAAGGTGGTGCAGGAGTGTTCGCCATCCGCGTTTTGTCCGAGCTGCTCATGTGCGAGAGCTCCCGGACGACGCGGGCGGCCATCTATCGCGAGCGATCCACCCGGGCAGGAGGGCGGTTGGGCTTCAGCGGCTCAGAGCGGGGGACGAGTGTGAACATGGCTGTTAAGGTCTAGGACTCAGCACTGTCTCCTCCTCGACCAGAGGTCGAAAATCGGACCCAGGTTTCAGGAAAGGTGCTGGAAGCACACCTCACACGCTAACAATCGGGACTATCACCACACACCCCGCGTCCCCGCCCGAATCATCACGCTTCTACAGCGGCACGGCAAATGGGCTCTCCCAGCCCTGGTCAAAGATCTGCTGCACGGCCGCGACGATCTTGGTGTCGTTGGTGTTCCATGACGAGCCCGCCGTCTGGTACATGTAGCCCCACTCCCAATTCGACGTCCCGACATTGGCGCGTTGATCGCTCACGATGAACTTGGCGTGGTTGACTCGCGAATAGGGCGGGAAGGTCGCGTTCGGGCCGGTGGTGTTCTGCCAGCCAGGCAATTCAAATTGACGTACCTCGAGCGAGCCCGCGCACGTCGGGTAAGCCGTCGTGCACGCGGCAAGGCCGTCAGCGAGCTGTTTCATCGCGGGGCCCATCATCTTGCTCGTGTGAGCCCAGCGGCTCACCAGCACACGTACGCGCACGGGCTTCGAGTAGGCCACTGCGAGCACGGCGTTGACGAGCTCTGGCCAGTAGAGTGGGCCCGAGCCGTGCCCGCCCGTATAGCTGCTCGCCGGCAAAAAGTCCATCACGCTCAGTGACAGGTTAGTCGTAGCGGAGCGGACGGTGTCGATCAGCGCAGCTTGGTCGAAGGTGCGGCCGGCGGTGACGGCGCCCCCAGGTGACGCTGAGACATAGGCGTTCGCGGCCGCGGCCTCAGGATCCTCCTCGTCTGGGCAGAGCAGCTGTGGGGAACTCACACTCGAGAGGGCCGCGAGTGGGCTCGAAGCCAACAGATCGAAGGGCGCAGCCATCGGCACCCTGAGCTCGAGCGGCACGTTGATGTCCCACGGCGGCAGAGTGAGCGGTGCCGCGTACTTGTCGCTGAACACGATCATCTGCTGAGCAGGCACGTCGGGGCTCGCCCACTTCCAAAAGGTCTCAAAGAGGCGCCCAAGGTCGGCCGTCGCCGCAGTGCCATTGACCAGCACACCCAACTCCTGAACCTGCGCGAGCGATTTCCAATCGGTGTTGGCACTGCCCAGATAAGCGGCGCGCCCGTTGGAATGCCACAGCTTCATGTGCATGATGCCGCCATCGTACCATTTGACTGGGTTCCAGGTGCGCGCCTTAACGCTCGGGTAGCTGAGCAGCGTGCGCACCTCTGTGCTGTTCATCGGGTCGTTGAGCGTGCCGAGCAGGATGCGCATCTGGACGCCGCGCATCGCGGCGGCCTCGAGTGCTGCAAAGACAGCTTCGCCGCGATCGGCACCAAAGGCCTGCATCTCGCTCGCATTGAATTGTTGGCGATCCTCGAGGCCCAGCAGGTCAAAGTACATGGCCGTGAAGTCCAGCGTCGTCGTTGACTCATTCGCGAGCCGTACGAAGGCCTCCCAACTGGGCACGGAGCCACCAATCGGAGGGATGTAGGGAGCGCCACTGTAGGGATCGGCGGGACTGCCGAGGGGGATCGACTGGACGACTTGGACCTTCGCCTTCGCGCATTCGCCTGTCGGCGAGCTCGGGGATTCTGAGTCCATGCTCTCGATGTAAATAACCACACCCGTTGTGATGCCACAGGTGAGGGCGGCGGTCATGATACAGATTATGCAACGCCAGCTCGCAAAAGTGGTCGGTTTGGTGTCGTACGGCTGTAGCAGGGCGATCTCGGCCGTGTTGCGCGTCTGATTGGGGTCGACTTCGACCTGAGTCGCCCTTAATGGAGTCGACCTGCCGTCTTGCATGATGACGAAGTTGGCGAAGATGCGGAGTTTCGGACGCTCCTGTGAACAGGGTGTCGAATTAACATTGACTGTGAATGAATGCACGGCCGCCACTCGGTTACTATGGTAGGAATTAGGTTCGAGGATTTCCGGCGCGAAGTTCTGACGAAACACGAAGGGTCCCGTGTGTTTGGATAGGATGCTGCGCGGTGCGAGAGGAGCCTCGACGCCTCTGGCCTCCCCTGTTCGCCTCCTACTGTTCATCCATTGGGCGGCAGCGGCGGCGCCCAGCTCGGGAATTCATTGCTCGGGCCACGGCACTCTGAGCGTGTGGCACAACCTCTTTGGCTGCCAGTGTGACGCCGGTTGGCAGGGCAGCGACTGCTCAGTCCCCGTGTGCTCTCCAGTGTGTGAGAATGGCGGCACGTGTAAGGCGCCCGACCTGTGCGAGTGTCCGGCAGGCTACGTGGGTGCCGCATGTGCCGAGCGCACGTGCCCCACCGGATGCAGCGGCCATGGCACCTGCATCAACGGCACGTGCGCCTGCGGCTTGCTCTGGAGCGGCCCGTCGTGCGCCGAGCCGGCGTGCCCCAACGACTGCTCAGGCCACGGCACGTGCGAACACAACGTGTGCAAGTGCAACGACGGCTGGCTCTCCCTCGATTGCTCTGTCGCCTCGTGTCCGCGCGACTGCAGCGCGCATGGCGACTGCCTGCCCGATGGCCACTGCAAGTGCTGGGCCGGCTGGATGGGCGAAGCATGCGACGGCCTGGCATGCGCGGTCGAGTGCGGCCCGCACGGCACGTGCGCAGGCGGCGTGTGCGTGTGCGCACACGCCTGGGCCGGCGAGCGGTGCGACCAGCCCGCCCCTCTGTGCGTCGATACCGCGTGTGGATGGCCGCGGGGGTTTTGCGCCGCCAACGGCACGTGCGCCTGTGCCTCGGGCTGGAAGGGAGCGCGCTGCGACGAGCGCGACTGCCCGGCCGGGTGTGTGCACGGCGTGTGCACGCCCTCGGGCACCTGCTTCTGCACCGGCGGCTGGTCGGGTGACCGATGCGATCTACCGGCATGCCCGGGTTCACCGCCGTGCTCGCAGCGCGGCCATTGCCTGCCTCCGGGGCCCATCAACAACTATACTCCGACGTGCAAGTGCTACGCGGGGTATGACGGCGCGGCGTGCGAGGTGCGCGAGGGCTGCGCGGGCGGCTGTGGCGCACACGGCACGTGCGTCGACGGCGCGTGCCGTTGCGCGGCCGGCTGGACGGGCGCCAACTGCGCCGAGCGTGGCTGCGGTGTCGAGGGATGCGGAGGCCACGGACGGTGCGTGCGCGGCACGTGTATATGCTTCGGTGGCTGGGCGGGCGCCGCGTGCGAGACGGCGCAGTGCCCCGCCGGATGTTCTGGCCACGGCCGGTGCGTCCGCGGCCTATGCGAGTGTGCAGGCGGCTGGCGCGGCGACAACTGCTCGGAGAGTGTAGGCTGCCCTGATGAGTGCTGGGCAAGCCTCGGACGTGGCCTGTGTGTCGGAGGCGCCGGCGCCGGCGCCGGCGCTACCCCGGCCGTATGCGCGTGCGCCAAGGGCTTCGTCGGTGAGAATTGCGGGCTTGCGACGCCTGCACTCGCGGACGTGAGCGCGGCCGCGGCCGCTCCTTCGCCCTCCTTGTGCACGGCCTCCCAGTGTGGTGTACACGGCGCCTGCGACCCCTTCGGCGGCGCCGGGTGCGTGTGCGAGAAAGGGTGGCATGGCGACGCATGCGACTTGATCGCATGCGCGCCGGCCGCACCCGGCGAACCGTCGGCATGCGGACCGCACGGCATCTGCGTCGAGGGCCTCTGCCGGTGCGATCTGGGGTATAGCTCAGCGCTCACACGCGGCCGCGCGTGCGAGCGCGAGTGCACGTCCGACTGCTCGCCGCCGTTTGGCGCGTGCGCGGGTGGCACGTGCCTGTGCGTGGCGGGGCGCGGCGGCGCCGACTGTGCCGAGGTGCTCTGCCCCAATGGATGTTCCAAGCGCGGCGTGTGCGCTGCCCTGGGTCGTTGTGAGTGTCACGCCGGCTTCGGAGGCGCGGATTGCTCGATACGACTGTGCGAGACCAATTGCTCGGGCCACGGCGTGTGCGAGCTGCCCGAGGCGGCGCGCGGCTGGCGGATGGACTGGCGCTCGCCGGCGTACGACGCCGCCGCGGCCGTGGCCGCGAGCCGCACGCCCATCGTCGTCACCGCGTTTCCCGCGCGCTGCCGTTGCGATCTTGGGTGGACAGGCGAGCAATGCGAGCTGCCGACGTGCCCACGGGCCTGCTCGCAGCATGGGGTGTGCATGTCAGATGGCACGTGCGAGTGCTGGCCGGGGTGGACCGGCGTCGACTGCGCCGACCGGCAGTGCCCGCGCGATCCTCTCTCGCCCGAACCAGAAGCGACCTGCGGTGGTTCCACCCACGGCACGTGCGATCGCGCGATCGGCCGCTGCCGCTGCCTGCCCGGATGGCGCGGCCTTGCATGCGAGCGCCCCGCTTGCCTCGGGACACCGAGTGCCTGCTCCGGCCGTGGCGCGTGCCTCGTGGACGTTGGGAACCGGCTCGCGCGCTGCGCGTGTGAGCCGCCGTATGGGGGACCCACGTGTGAGGCGGCCTTGTGCGCGCACAACTGCTCTGGCCATGGTGACTGCGTGCAGCCTCCAGATCGTCGCGCTGGCCTATGCATCTGCCAGGCAGGCTGGCGAGGTGCCGACTGCGCGCAGCGCGCGTGCGAACACGACTGCCACGGGCGAGGCGACTGCACGGCCGCCGGTGAGTGCGTGTGCAATCCGGGATGGGACGGACCGTCCTGCGCGACCCCAGCGTGTCCTGGGGACCGTACCGCGCGCCTGCAGCTGACGATGCTCAATCACAGCTCCTCGCTCGCGCTCGCGCCGCTGCTCACCACAACGGCGATGCGCGCGGGCGGCGGCCCCCTCCAGGGTTGCCACGCCGAGCGCGCCCATTGCGACGTGGAGCGGCGCGTGTGCGTGTGTGCTGCCGGCTGGACTGGCCCTGGCTGCGCTGACAAGGCGTGCCCATCCAACTGCCACGGCCACGGCACGTGCGTACACGGCAGCTGTCTATGCGACCCGTACTTCGCGGGAGAGGCATGCGAGAACGCCGTGCGCTGCGCCTCTGGGTGCAGCAACCACGGCAGCTGCGACGCACTCACGGGCGCGTGCGTGTGCGCGCCCGGATGGTCGGGCGCTGCATGCGAGCATGCGACGTGCGCTCCGATCGATGCAAGTGCGCCGCCGTGCTCGGCACGAGGACGCTGCCTCGGTGGTGCCTGCGAGTGCGACGACACCACCGAGTCCCGGCCTCAGATCGCCGACTACACCGCCGTCTCGAGGGCGATGACCACTGATGCGAGCATGGAAGCCAACGCGAGCGCGGCCGGCGCGGCCGCTGGCCTCGTGCCAGCCTCGTCGGCGCGCCGGGTCACGTCAGTGGGCTCGCGCTGCCGCGCCGAGCTCCGATGCATGCATGGATGTAACGGCCACGGTGCCTGCGATGCGTCCCGCGGCGTGTGCGTGTGCGAGGCCGACTGGTATGGCGAGTGGTGCCAGCACCGCGAGTGCGCGGCGTCGGGCTGCGGCACACATGGCTGGTGTGAGCACGGTGGGTGCAGCTGCGATGCGGGGTGGACGGGCGTCGACTGCTCGATGCTCAAGTGCGTAGGTGGATGCGTGCACGGCAGTTGTGAGCAGCCGGCGCGTGCCCTCGGCGAGGCCATCGAGGAAGGCGACGAAGCTGACGAAGCTGACGAAGCTGGCTTCGCCCAGTGCCGATGCCACCGGGGCTGGGCTGGCACCGACTGCTCGGTCCCTGATCCTTACCAGCGAGCCGAGCTATACGTGCCGAGCGGACCGCCGCCACCGGCTGCACCTTAAAATCACGTCAGCACCCACGTGCGCGGCCTAGTCGGAGTACGGAGAGCCACGAACGATGAGAGAGAGAGATTTGTAACTGAACAAGCTACCTACCAATTGGCGGGGTCCCTGAATTATGAAGCATCGCATGATCCGATCATCATGATATCCCACAAGTGACACCGGCGCCGTTCGCCGGCGTCGCGGCTAGTACGCTCCTAGTTCTCTAGTTGTTTTCCCGCGATCTCGAAATATACGCAAAATCGAAATAACCGCATTAAGGTACCTTAACATATATCAATCATGACGGATTGAGAATCCGCAGTCTTTTGTTGACGAACGGCGAAAACCACACAGCCAGTAACATAATAACATGGATGCTGGGTACTCTGCGCGGGTGCGGCGTCACGACTCACGCCTGTTCGCCTCACTGCGCTCGCCTCTCCGCTGAGCGCTGTCTACCGACTCCCGCGCCTCCATGCGCGCTCACAGGGTGTCGCCCCTCTCTCGCTGTCCGCACCTCTCTCGTCCCAACCCGGCGGGGAGAGGATGTCTCGCTCCCCGAGGACATCGACTGTCCGTACAACACCGCGCGCGCTCAGCTGCTCATCATCACAACGGGGCGACGGGCAGCCATGCTCACGTCGGCGCCCCGACCGATGCCAGGGGGTGCCTTAAGCATTGCGCGGCCTCTTGCTCGCAGAGGAGTCCGCGTGTCCGTTGGCCGCGCGAGGGTTGAAGTTGGTGCGCGCGTCGTCTCGGATGGTCTCGCTCCCGCCCAGGCGCGTGCGCTGCATCAGTGCCGCGTCGATGAGCACAAGTGCTGCCATGGCCTCGACGAGAGGCGGCGTGCGCGGAAGCACACAAGGGTCATGGCGCCCTTTGGCCTCGAGAACGACGTCGTCTCCGCCGTACGAGGACGTCATCTGGGCGCGCCCGATGGTGGAGACGGGCTTCACCGCCACCCGGAAGTAGATGTCCGTCCCCACGCTGATGCCGCCGAGAGTGCCCCCGGCATGGTTCTTCTTGGTCGTGATCGCAGGCTCCTTGACCCCCCCCGGGCCGGGAGAGGCCGGCCGCTGCACGAATGGGTCGTTGTGCACGGAGCCGCGCATGACGGTGCCTCCGAAGCCCGAGCCGATCTCGAAGCCCTTGGTCGCGGGGAGCGAAAGCATTGCATGCGCGAGTTTCGCCTCTAAGCGGTCAAACACGGGCTCACCAAGAGCGGGGGGCACGTCACGGCAGACGCACGCGACAGTGCCACCGATCGAATCCTGCTCACTCTTCACTTGGCGGATGAGCGTAGCCATGCGGCAGCATGTGGGCGGGTGCGGACAGCGGAGCGGGAGTAACTCGTCCGTCTGCCACGCCGCCAGGTTGATCGGCGCCACAACCTCCACGCCAGCATGATTGTACAGCTTGCCCTCGTGGTCGGCGTAGCTGGGCACAGCGGCCAGGGCAGCAAGCGCCTCTGGTCCGCCATTGTACTGCGCGAGGAAGGCCTCCTCGGAGGCGATCTCGAGGGCCATCTGCTTCTTCTTGCGCTGGGCCGCGTCGGGCTCCTCCGACTCGCTCACGACGTGCCAATGCGACGGGTTTCGCAGCATGCACAGCGTACCGTGCGTATCGATCTCCTCACGCGTCCAGCCTCGTCCACCGTCCGCGAGTGCCACCGCCGAATCGGGCATCGAGACGTCGCCGATGGAGCTGACCCAGCAATTCACGGTCGTGCCGTACGTCTCGAGCAGGAACTTCTCCGCGATCGCGCCCGCGGCCACGCGCCCGATCGTCTCGCGCGCTGACGAGCGGCCGCCGCCCGACGAGGCACGCGTGCCGTATTTAATCTGGTAGGTGAAGTCGGCGTGGCCCGGCCGCGGGATCGAGTCCATCTCGCTGTAGTCGCCCGGCCGCTGGTCCTCGTTGGGTACGAAGAGGCCGATCGGCGTCCCCAGCGTGAAACCAAACTCGGTGCCCGACATGATTGTCACCAGGTCTTTTTCGGCGCGCGGCGTTGTCAGCCGGCTCTGACCTGGCCGACGGCGCGTGAGCTGCGGCTGGATATCGGCCTCGGTGAGTGCCCTGCGCGCGTGTTCGAGTAGCGGTTCAGCGGCAGGCGCGCGGCCAGGCTCAGACAGGCTTGAAATCAAGGCGGTGGCGGCGCGCGCGCACATCCGAGGCGGCACGCCGTCGACAATGGCGCCGACGCCCTTGCAGTGCGACTCGCCAAACGTGGTCACGCGGAAGATGGTGCCAAACGTTGACATTGCGGGCTCGTGGGGTCCGTGATCGTCGGTCGGAGGTCGCCCACGTGAACGAGAGATCGGAGGCGAGATAGGAAAACTCCGGCGAGCCGTTACGGCGAAAGTGCAGAACTTCGGGAAGGACCCTCACACAATTTCAGAATGAGGGAACGTCAATTCGAATTGATTAGAATCGCGGGTCCGACGTCGCGACTGGGGCGTGCCTCGACGAGGAGCGCGGCCATGCCGTGGAAGTCCTGGGGCTGAAGCAGCCCGCCGCCGGCGGAGTGGGTGTAGCCGGCGCCTCCGTACGCCTTGA
>Ga0210239_100141_pt1 | contig 57288 bp, 36 predicted proteins | sample ChrtobMetP5a_0mM_FD_155451 | JGI IMG/M metagenome (GOLD analysis project Ga0210239, IMG submission 155451) | Chrysochromulina tobin associated microbial communities from unialgal haptophyte culture, Seattle, Washington, United States - P5a_0mM | ecosystem: Host-associated > Algae > Haptophytes >... | reverse complement strand
CAATGCCACCAATGTCACCAATGCTCACTGCAACGCCACGAATGCCACCGATGTGAGTTTTCGTGACCGCTGCAATCCCCCGGGCGGCTCCTCGGGCGGCGTGGACGTGCAGGCCCTCATTGGGATTTTCCTTGCAGCGCTGTCAGCACTCATCTCATCTGTTGCACTGGTCATCATGAAGCGGTCGGCTGATGTCGAGGTTGGCCTGCCACTGTGCAAGCGATGGCGCTGGTGGCTGGGCTTCGTCATCAACACAGGTTCTGAGTTGACGCTCTCTACGGTCGCGCTCACGCTCGCCCCACTCGCGATCATCGCTCCAGTCTTTGGCACGCAGGTCATCTTCAGCGCGATGATCGCACGCGCCGGCTGCGTCCCCGGCGTCAAAGAGATGATGTCATTATGTGAGTGGATCTGCCTTGCGGGGGCGATCGCTGGCATCGCGCTCTGCAGCGCGTTCGGCCCATCGTCCAAAACAGCCATCCTTTACGAGGAGTATCAGATCTACCTGCCGCAGGGACGCTACCTCGGGTTCCTCGTGCCCTCAGTGACGCTCGTCTTCTGCTGGTCGCTCATTCTCACCAACAAAAGACTGAAGTGGCTACGCCCCAAGGATGACTCGCTCACCACTGCGGTCGTCTCCTCACTCGGTGCGGGGATCGCCGGCTCGTGTTCGATCGTGAGCTCGCGCATCTTCACGACGGCGCTCATTTGGGAGCTCATCGTCGGAGGGAATACGAAGGTGCTCGGGATGTGGGTCTCATGGCTGGGCGTCTTCGGGCTCATCGCGTCTGCGCCCACGCAGCTGTGGCTGCTCAACTCAGCGCTTGCCTCAGGCAAGGCAGCCTTCACCGTGCCGCTCTACACCGTTATGAGTACGCGCGCACGCACGCCGCGCACGCCGCGCGCGCACACGCCACGCGCGCCGCACTCCACTCGAGCGTGCAGATGATGCTCACCTCTCGTTCGGCTCCGCGAACGCGCAGTCACCGTGTTCAACATCGTGCAAGGCGGCACGCTCTTCGACGAGTTCGCATGCCTTGCCGGCCAGCCGTTGCAAACAGGCGTCTTCTCGGCCGCCTTGGCCCTCGTGCTCGGCAGCGTGGCGGTGCTCTCGATGCAGCAGGAGAGCAAGAAGGCCAAATCAGCTTTGAAAATTGCGATTCCCACCGGGTCGGATGCGCAATTGGCACGCGACGATCGCCTTCGTGAGCGTGCGCGCGAATGCTACGGCATGCCGCCGCAAGGGGATAGCACTAGGGGAGGGGTTGCGATGGGCGCCACGGCGCCTTGTGTGGCGCCGAGTGCGGCGCCGAGTGCGGCGCCGAGTGCGATGCCCATGGCAATGGAAGACTCCACGGCAGAGGGCTGTGAGGAGGCAGCGGCCATCTTCATGCAGAGCGAGGCGCTCAACATGGCGCCCAGCATGGCCATCGGATCGAATGAGGCAGCTGACTCGACAAGTAGGCGCCCGGCTTCCGCTCCGACCTGCTCGTATCGCATCGGCACAGCACAGCAACTTCGTGCCGCACAGGAATCCCTTCGGTCCGGGTCGGCACCTCCCCTAGATCGCGATCTAAACGCTTGAAGTAACTATTATTAGCGGTTAGGAGCCCACGTTGCTGGACAAATTGTTGGACATTGCTCATCCCCCTGCAGCGCTACAGGCATCGGTTGAGGCGCTCGGACCCTGTGACCATGATCTTCTCTCAAGGCAAAACAGTACGATTGAATTTTTTTCATGTTACGTTACACTGAAAACAAGACGCGGCGTGTGACACGCGCGGTGCCGGCAGCGCGCTTGTGTGCAGCGCGTCCGGTCTCCAGCCGAGCGAGGAGGCGGCGCGCATTCCCGTAGCCCGTACCGGATTCCGCTAACCGTCGGAACCGACGCGTAACAGGTGTAGGGTTGGGGCCTGGTTATGGAAACCGATGAAAAATAGTAGACCAAACTCCGACCCCCACACTCAGTCCCCCTTGTGGGTCAACCGCATTCAGTTCCCAAACAGGTGTAGGGTTGGGGCCTTATAAACATGAAATAGTAGACCACTCCCTCATTTGGGTCAAGCTCAAGGCGGGTGGGCAGACCTCGCAGACCTCGCTCGATGCTCGGTTGCTCGCGCGCACCCGCGTCGACCGTGTCCGGTCCGTCTCGTCTATCATCGCAGGGTGCGCGTTGGCCGTTGCCCACTCGGCCCCGCCCGTAGTTGCCGGTACACGCTGCTCGCCCCCGAGTGTGCCGAGACACTCGCAAGCGCGCGACAGGCCCGGCGCGGTACCGGCTACCGCCATGGGCCCCGGGTACGCCGCGGCCCGCGCGATAACCCGATATCGGACCTCCGGGAAGCAACGGAGGATGTTCCGCGGCTGGTCGAATAATCTTGCCACTTCTCGAGCTCGCTCGTCTTTAAGTGACGTCACTTCATTGTACGGTAGGAGCGGAGCTACAGCCCGGACACGAAACAGAGCTAGACGACATAATTCCGGGTGCACAGGCAGAGACCAATAGGGCCGGTGGCGTCACCACAGGAGGGGCACGGTTGCACACCCAACGACGGTGGCGGCTGCAGCCACAGCGTAAGCGTCACGTACGTGCTGCGCGGCAGGCCGCTCTTGTCGCAGCCCCCACCCTGTGTGGCGCCGCTGCCATCGCGGACACTCAGCTGGAGCGTCGCTCGGATCGCACCACGGTCGGCCAGAGCCTGGGCACGCTCAGAGTGCGCTCGCTCGCGAAGCCAGATGTTCATGCCCCACTTCTCGCCCTCGGTGACGGGCTCTCCCGCATGGAGGGTGCGCTCGTCGAGGTTGCCGTGCCGGTCGAGGTTGTACCAGCAGACGGCTTCGCCCGGCTGCGGCACGAAGCCGACGCGCAATTGAGGGAAATAGGTGCGCCCACCTCCCGCGCACGGTGAGAGGTAGACAAAGAAGGAGACGAGACGGTTGCCCTGGACGAAGCACTTGCGCGAGTAGTTCTTGTCTTCGGGCGAGAAATAGTCGTGGTGCGGCCGGTACTGCCCCCCTGGCTCGTAATGGACTACCTGGACTGCCTCCGCATGGGCTGGCGTGAGGCCGACAAGGTAGGCGGCGCGCTGGACGGCGCGCATCACGACGCGGTCCTTGTTCGCAGACACGCGGCACGACTCCGAAGAGCGGTGCGGCGAGAGCTCGCCCTGGCCGCCCTCGTAGTTGACCACGAGCGACGGGTGCAGCTCGCCACCGTTGCGGCCGAGCGCGATGATGTGGTTACATTCCTCGAGCGAGAGGAAACCGCTCACATACGCCATACGTGGCTCTGGACGTAGACGGCGCACGTGCAGGGCACGGCCGCGTGAGACCACGGTCAGCGCATCCGAGGCGGACGGCCAACGCAGCCACGTCCACTCCGGCGGCGCTCCCTTGAGCGCAGTGAGGTCTGATGCATCACCCAGCTCGTTGAGCTCGAGCTGCAGCAGCGCCGCAACGGTGGCAGCCGGCAGCGAGGTGATGACACATCCCGCTGCGGCCAGAGCCTCGAGCACCCCGAGCAGCGACCGCCGCTCACGCAGAATAAGCAAGGCGGCTGCCACTGGCAACGCGGGCGCCAAGGCCAGCAAATGCTGCGATTCGGCAGCAAGCGAGCGCGCGGCGCTCACGATGTCGACGGAGGCGCCGAGACACCTGCTGGTGCTCCCTGGGGGTGGCGCTGAGAGGTGCGGAGCAATCGCGAGATACGACGTGAGCCCCGTTGTGCAGGGCTCTGACCCTACACGACAAGCCGCACTCACTGGGAGGACGTCGCACATGACCGGGCTGTGAAGAACTCGTCACGGCTGTGAACCCAACTCACCCTCCGCTTCACAGGGCCCGAACGCCAAGCAGCGTGCTCGGTGTTGGGAACGATCGAAGGAGAGGGCAGATAGCTGTCTACGTCGACACACGACAGCTTTAGCGTTCGCTAGACTCATTCACAGGACATGCGAAAAGGGGTTTCCGAAGGATACAAACATGCCTGATAGATTGTTAGATACGGCCCTCAAAAAAGAAACACTTGTGCGCAGGTCGAAGACGAGCCGGAGGGAGCAACGAGCCGAGACCGGACGATGGGACCGGACGAGAGCGAGCAAGTAAATTTGTAAGACATCAATTAAGAGGCTCGGCGTTCGGCGGAGAGGTTGCGCGTCGCCGCAGCGTGGGCGTGGCGGGCTCGCACACAGTCCAATTCTGGCAGCAGCTGAAGGCTGGTAGCAGTTCGAACGAGTCTGCCCAATGCATGCAGTGCAAGTCCAGGGAATTGGCCGAGCTCATGGCGCGCCTCTCTTCGAAGCCGCGCGAGACGCGCAGGAAGGCCTCATGGTCGCGCACCCAGTGTGCCAGGAAGCTGTCGGCCCCGAGCCACTTGCGGGTGCCCGACTGCCACACGTCCTTGTGGCCGAGCATCGAGTCGAGGTTGACGAGGGACAGGCGCGGATGCTGCGCAATGTACCGACCCACGTACAAGTCCTCATAGTGGCAGCGCTGCCTCGGGTCAGCCTCGACCCGCGCAGCGAGGAAGCGCTGCCACGTCACCCGAGAGGATTCGGGCAGCTGATGAGTGAGGAAGCAAGTGGCAATCAGTGGCAATCAGTGCCACTCAGAGGCAATCAGGCGCGATCACGCACCTGCACGTCACTCGAGAGGATCTCCAGAGGTCCCTCAACGTAGGGGTACGGCCCGTCGACCTGGCTGCATTGGCAGTGTGGCATCGCCGCGTTGGGGCCGGCAGGGCAAAGCGCCGCGTTCAACCCGATGAGCCGTCGGCGCGCGGCAGTGTATGCACCGCTCGCAAAGCATGTGCCTTCCAAATTAGTCAAGTTCACGCTCGAGTAGTGAACGATGCCACCGTACACTGGCCCGGAAGGCATGCGCGCAAGCAGTGAGAGCAGTTGTGGCAGGTCGATGACTGCATCGTCATCCGTCTTGCCGTACCACTGTGATGGCCAACGGCTCGCCAGCTTCCACCAGCCCATGGTCTTGTGTGAACAGTGCGCCTCACGGTACGCATGGTGCTTCTCAAGGCGCTCTGCTTTGACCATGGCGGGCACGTAGAGCACATCCTCGGCCAGCCTCTCGCCAAGCTTGAGCTCGAGCTGCTGCCATTTCGCGTTTGTACGGTAATCGTCCAAGACGACAAATATGGACAAGATGTTGGGCTCGTGCGCTCCATAGAGTTTTCGCAATCGTGCACGCCAGCTATGCTGCCGCTCGTTGCAGACGATGCCAAATACAAAGAGGTGGCGTGGCAACACTGATGGTACATCTCGCAAAGCTTGCGTGACGGGCACTGATGATTCACGGGCAGCCAAGAGCCACGAAGGCGACCACACCAACATCAAGCCCGTAGCGACGCCGGTGACCGCTGACAATGTCCTGCTGCACCATCCCCCATTCTCTGGCTCGTAGTCACCTCGCCGGCGCACGGTCGTGCTGCCGGTGCGGCCGCCTTTCAGCGGCGCCTCGTCGTCGTCGACCTCGGTAAAAACAGCACAATTCCGCGGCGCCATTTGACGACGTTGTCGGCAACCTAGCGGGAAAAGCTTGTGATGACCCGATGGATGACCAGGGTCTTACGTGTTTGTCCGGCTCCGGTGTCTTTGACAAGTCGCGTCAAAATCGAGATGTTTGTGACGAATCCCAGGTTTCCCAGAGTGGTTACTAGTGAGTGGTTACGAGGTACTTTCAAGCGGCGTCCCGAAGACAGGCGGACTGCAACACTTTGTCCAAGAATCCTCTCGTTCCAAGGACCTCCGACTAGCGATAGACAGAGCGTCGCGCACTGGCCGTGCACGCCATGGGCACCAACATCACCAATGGCACGCAATGGACGTTTCTCGACATGAACCTCACTGCCCTCTGCAATGCTACCAATGCCACCAATGCCACCAATGCCACCAATGTCACCAATGCTCACTGCAACGCCACGAATGCCACCGATGTGAGTTTTCGTGACCGCTGCAATCCCCCGGGCGGCTCCTCGGGCGGCGTGGACGTGCAGGCCCTCATTGGGATTTTCCTTGCAGCGCTGTCAGCACTCATCTCATCTGTTGCACTGGTCATCATGAAGCGGTCGGCTGATGTCGAGGTTGGCCTGCCACTGTGCAAGCGATGGCGCTGGTGGCTGGGCTTCGTCATCAACACAGGTTCTGAGTTGACGCTCTCTACGGTCGCGCTCACGCTCGCCCCACTCGCGATCATCGCTCCAGTCTTTGGCACGCAGGTCATCTTCAGCGCGATGATCGCACGCGCCGGCTGCGTCCCCGGCGTCAAAGAGATGATGTCATTATGTGAGTGGATCTGCCTTGCGGGGGCGATCGCTGGCATCGCGCTCTGCAGCGCGTTCGGCCCATCGTCCAAAACAGCCATCCTTTACGAGGAGTATCAGATCTACCTGCCGCAGGGACGCTACCTCGGGTTCCTCGTGCCCTCAGTGACGCTCGTCTTCTGCTGGTCGCTCATTCTCACCAACAAAAGACTGAAGTGGCTACGCCCCAAGGATGACTCGCTCACCACTGCGGTCGTCTCCTCACTCGGTGCGGGGATCGCCGGCTCGTGTTCGATCGTGAGCTCGCGCATCTTCACGACGGCGCTCATTTGGGAGCTCATCGTCGGAGGGAATACGAAGGTGCTCGGGATGTGGGTCTCATGGCTGGGCGTCTTCGGGCTCATCGCGTCTGCGCCCACGCAGCTGTGGCTGCTCAACTCAGCGCTTGCCTCAGGCAAGGCAGCCTTCACCGTGCCGCTCTACACCGTTATGAGTACGCGCGCACGCACGCCGCGCACGCCGCGCGCGCACACGCCACGCGCGCCGCACTCCACTCGAGCGTGCAGATGATGCTCACCTCTCGTTCGGCTCCGCGAACGCGCAGTCACCGTGTTCAACATCGTGCAAGGCGGCACGCTCTTCGACGAGTTCGCATGCCTTGCCGGCCAGCCGTTGCAAACAGGCGTCTTCTCGGCCGCCTTGGCCCTCGTGCTCGGCAGCGTGGCGGTGCTCTCGATGCAGCAGGAGAGCAAGAAGACCAAATCAGCCGCAGTCGGATCGAATGCGGCTCCTAGTTCACTTCCATCCGCGGGACCCTTGGCGGGAATCGCCATAGTGGTTGTCGAGGATGATCCCGATGCCTTTACAGCCGAAACTTCGACGGCGCCCGCGAGGCGCCATAAGTCTTCGCTCGAAAAGGTTGGATCCTTCTTCGGCATGTCGCCTCTTGGCAAGATGCCCGCCAAACTCGCGCGCGCTACAACCAGGCGTTTTACGACGTCACCCGCCCAATCTCCAACGGCACCTACGCGCGCTGTCGCTGCACCGGCTCCTGTCTACTACGCGCACGCTGTGGTTAAGGACGCACCGCCGTCGACGAAGCCGAAGTTGAAAGTGAAGGCTGACGTCATAAGCGCTGGTCTCGTAGCGTCAAGTGCCGACTGAGAGCTTGGAGCTCGTTGCCAAACGCACAACAGCCGGCCGCGGGTGAGCGCCGACCTGCAGCTCATCATTTACAGCAATCTTACAGCACTGCACGCAGTGGTATGAACAGCCCCTGCATGCTCCGGATCCGCCGTGAGCGAATCAATTGTGCCGAAGCATCGCGTGGCGGCAGTAGCTGCGTGCCTGCGAGCGGCAGTCGTTGTGTGAGAGTCATGTGTGATAGTCATGTGTGGGTCTGTGGGATAGAAGGCTGTGGTGTGGTCATAGCACATATGGGTCAGGCGGTACTGGAGTAGGGTCGTTCTCGGCTATGTTCCGCGCCGCGGGCGCGAGCGTGTGTCCATTGGCAACGCCGGCCTCGGCCCTCGCGGGTCGGCGGTCGGGTATCATTATCCTGAGTCGCTGAGTGCCATGTTGAGATAAAATCGCGATAAATCGGTGAACGGAATGCGATAAATTCATCCATCGGTGTATTCACGCTAGGCGTTAGCCCGCGCCGGCGCCGCGCGCCGGCCCTCCGAGCGGCCCATCCGGGACTCTCAGGCCGCAGGCGCGTACTCAGCCCAAGAACTCACTGAGCCGGGACAGTGCGCACGTACACATCGCTCGGCTGCCTCCCCTCTCCCGACTCACACACCGCTGCCTCCCAACTCCCGACTCGGGCGCTAACTCGGGTCTCGCCGCTTCCTCGCCGCTCGACTCCCCGTCGGTCCCCAACCCCACCCTAACCCCACCCCGGTCCGCATCGGCACCTCTTAGCTCTCCCTAAGCACACCTCTCAGCTCTCACGCGGAAACACGCGGACGCCGCGCCGGTTCCGGGCATCCGGGGTAGTGCCGGGGCGTAACACATTCGTGCTCGTGGGTCGGTGGGGCGGCGCCCGTCCGGCACACACCGCTGCCTCCCGACTACCGACACACGCCGCTCGACTCCCCCGTCTTCACCCCCGTCCCGCCCGCCCACTTCTTACACTTCCGCCCGCGGTCCGCATCGGCGTTCGAAGCACAGTCACGCGGACGCCGTTTGCCGTGCCGGGGCGTCTCCTACACCGCAAGCAGATAGGAGATGCTCATGGGTGGAGCAGCACGCTAGTCGTACGCTAGTCGCCATGCATATCAGCATCGATGCACGTCGGGATGCGATTTGCTAGGCCCATGAGGTTCCAGACACAGAGCGCCAGCAGCGGGAGGTTGTTCATCTGCGCGTCGAGCGTACGCTCGAAGGCCTGGGTTAATGGCTCGCGCCACTCACCATCAGGCTGCTGCAGCAGCAGGCCGCAGATGCTTTCACGATGCGTCGACTCCGTCCACGCCACCAGCTGCTTGGACCTCATGGAGGCTCTCCCTCGCTTCATGGCCACCGCTGGCGACGGCGCGGCAGCGGCGGCGGCGGCATGCTCGAGCACTTGCTGCAACGCACCAAGGACGGGTTGCACGCCGCCTAGCAGCCGCGGCTCGAGGCGCGTTGCGTCATCTCTTATGGCGAGCACGAGCTCAAGCGTCCCGCGCGCGAGCACGCCAAGTGCTGGAGCACCTCGTGCGGATACGATCTGCACGAGCAGGCGCTGCACGGCACACAGCCATGAAGGGTTCGTCGATGCGGGCATCGAGCCGACTGCTGCGCCGCACAGCCGATGCGCGAAGGCGACGCTTTCCTGCGGGCCCAAAGAGCTCGTCTCCGCTCGTACCGTCGAGGCTTCAGCCCGAAGCACGCGGGCCAGTACCTCACACACACCACGACTGGTTCCATCGGAGCAGAGGCAACGGCCATCGCTGCTGAGGCATAGCTCATCTAGGAGTGCGAAGCCGGTGCTCATGATGGCCGACGGGGTCCCATCGCGCTGCTCGAGCCACGCGACTAACGCACGTGCACCATGCGGTAGCAGACTGTGGCCACCTGGTAAAAGTGCGAACTCGACTAGAGCCGCATCCTGCTGCATCGCCGCTCGTTGGCGCAGGTAGGAGAGCTCCCGCCGTTCGGCGTCGCTAGTCGCGCTGAGGGTGCTGGCAGACGCCAACGACGAGGCAGCCATGCTCGTCGCTGCCGCCCGACGGCGCAGGATCGCCAGAGCGAGCGCGACTTGCAGCGGATCGAGCGTCGTCATCACGAGCCGTGAAGGACGCCTTGCGAGACAAGAGATTCGCGCGAAGCATGCAAACGGTTGTAAAATGTCAACCTCAGGACGAAAGCCACAAATACTGCGCTGTATACGGTCCGTACGATGTACAGTAACGACTTCTGAGACCGCGGAGACACTTTGGGATGGGCAATTTGCAGGGGCCCGACGACTTTTTCTCATCTCTCTCAGGTGCTCTGGGCCGCGTCTCGCGGGCGAAGCCGGGACGCACGCTGGGGACCGCTGGTGAGCGCTGAGCGGAGATGTTGGAGTACTGGAGTGAACGGAAGAGTGCGGAGTGCTGCAGAACGTTGAACTCTGAATGGCTAATCTAGCCGGAGAAGTTGGGCTTGGCGCAAGAGATCCTCCGCGCTCTCGAGGTGCGCGTCTGATGTCTCTGGAGCTGATGTCTCTGGAGTTGGATTCGGAATGAGTTCGCGCAGATCCTCCACGCCCTCCTCCTCCTCGCCCTCCTCCTCGTCGAACTCGAGATCATCTAGGAGATCGGGGAGATCGGGGAGATCGGGGAGATCCAGCTCGAGAGGTATCGACGGGTGGGCAGTCTCGGCCTCCGTCTCATCGACGCCCTTCATCCTGCGAACCGGCTTCTTCGTGTCGCGTCTCCCCACTTTGTCGAGGTCGCTCAGCAGCACATTCGACGCGCGGAGCTCGCGAGATTTGCGCAGGATCTCGAGCTCCGATTGATCTGTTCGAGACCTCTCCACTAACGAAACCTCTACAATAGATTTCGCTTTCGGTGCGACTTCCAAGCCTGGTGGAGCGCCCAGTGGAGGCGGAGGTCCTGCGTACATCTGAGGTCCGCCCACGGTGCTCCGGATGGACACGTGGGGCGCTGCGCCCTGGTGCTCGATGCTCTCGATGAGCGTGCTCGCAGGGGGGTACCGTGCCGTGAGCGGAACGCCGATGGTTTGATCGATGCGCTCTTTGCGCTCGAGGAGCATCGCACGCTCTCGAGCCTGTAGCGCCACTGCGCGCTCACTCTCGTTCAGAAGCCGAACCGCATTGGGCGCCGCCTGTGCCAGCGGCGGCGCGGGCGCGGGCGGCTCCGGCGCCGTCAGGAAGACCTGTGACCGTTTTGCTTTTGGCGGAGGTGCAGAGCCCTCACCGATCGCACCCCGGAGGGAGAAGCCGCTCGTCGGAATAACTGCCGCTGGGGCGGCGGCCTGCTTGTCGCCGTTCGCAGCTGCGCTCGGAGTTGCCTTACTCAGATCGAGCTGCTGATTGACCTTCGATGCCAAGAGCACCGCCTTCAAGTACGTGTCATTCTCGCCGACAAGCTTGGCGCTGTCCGCACGGAGCCCGCCCGTTGCCTTGCTCGGCATGCTGCCGCGCGCGTCCTGAGTCATTGGGTTGGCGCCCGCCGCTTTGGCAATCGGGTTGGCGCCCGCCGCGATGAGCATGCGACAGACCTGCTCGGGCGCACGGAACGAGGCGAGGTGTAGTGGCGTGCGCCCGGCCTTGTCCTTGGTCTCAAGGAGCTGTGCGAAGCGGCCCGTGTCGAGGAGCAGTTTCGTCATCTCGAGATGCCCCGACCAGCACGACTTGTGCAGCAGCGTCATGCCATCCGGCTCGCTCCGGCGTCCGAGGTCCACCCCATGCGCAATGAGCTTCTTCGCGATGCCCAAGTGGCCCAGCTGGATTGCGAGTGCAATCGGAGTGTGACGCAGCCCGTCAGGCTCGTCAGGAAGGACGTTTGGCTGCGCGAGCAGCAACGCCAGAAGCGCCTCATCGCCGCGCCGAACCGCCTTGTGTACGGGCGTCTCGCCTCCCTCGTCCGCCACGTTCACCGACTGGCCCGAAGTGAGCAGCGCGCTCGTCTGGGCGAGCTCGCCCTTATCGCACAGGTCAAGCAAGTGCGTGTCGGCGCGCTCGAATTCTGTCAAGGGCTGCGAGCTCGCGCCGAGGTGAGAGCCCCGGGGGCGCTGGCGTACCGAAGGCGACGAGGGTGCTACCGGCCGAAGTACCGACGGGGGCGGCGGGTGTGCCCGGGGCGGCACGGCTCCAGGCGGCGGCACGTCAGTCTGCGCCCACCGGAGCTTCGGTATCTCGTGGCTGCCGGACGAGGCGACTGGATCGTTGACGAAGAACGACGGCAGGCTTGCAGTCGCATCGATTGTCGCCTCCTCCTCCTTCCAGCCGTCGATGGGACTAGAGCGATCGAGGATCTCCTCTGAGGACTCTGCCTTGATGCGCAGATCCTTGCTATCGCCTATCGCAATCCCAGTGCGGGGGCCGCGGGTGGGCGCCTTGTGAGGCCTCAGTGCCGACAGCGGAGGCCTCGGAGCCAACCGTCGAGCCGCCTCAAGGTCACCCGCCAGCACGAGCGCGGCGAGCGTGGCAAACGTACTCCTAGTGCCCGTGGAGTAGAACGGGCCCTGGGCCGCTCGAGAGGTCTCGCCGGGTGTGGCGACCTCCCGTGGCGACACGGGCCGCGAGGTGGCTTGCTGCAGCAGCACAGTTGGGTTCCTTGGCGGCGCAGCAGCCCAAGGGTCCAAGGTGGCCCAGGGCGCTGGGACGGCGGCCGCGCGCGCTCGTGGCGACGCTGGCGTGCTGGCACGCGGCGTCGCTGGCGTGACTGCGCGCGGCGAATAAGGAGTGCTGAGACGTGGCGACGCTGGCATGCTTGCGAAAAGCTGGTCTCGCACCTTTGTAAGCCTGCGCTGGCGTGGCTGAGTTGTGTTCGGCCTTGGCAAACTTAAGCTTTCGAGGACGTCGGACTTCGCGAATTGATTTCGCCAGCCCGGCACGTGAGGCGCCACGGCCGTGGACTGGATAGAGGAATCCATGGCGTGAGCCGTCCACAGAGGCAGCTTGTTGTCGACAGCGCGACTATACTTTGAAACTTAAAGCCGTTCACATGCGTACGGAAAGTCGCGGTTCCTTCGAATTGGGCCAAACCCTGGAACATTAGGACGAGACTTCAGTTGAGTTTCGTCTTGTCGATCCCTTCGAGTGGCGTACCGGTAAAGTTGAAACTCTCTCACGATTCAGGAACACGATGGCCTTGCGTCCGGCGGCGCTGTCTACCATGCTCATCTCAATGACCACAGCGATGCGAGTCAGCATTGCCACCAGCCAGCGCCGAACACTTGGCAGTACGCGACTCTGCGGCAGCTTAGCCATGGCGCAAGACAACGGCAAGGAGGGCAGCAGCGACTTCCTTGCTAGTTTTGCCGCACGGCGCGCAGCGGAGAAGGAGGCGGAACGGATGGCCAATCGCAAGCCTGGACAAGGGCCGGCGAAAAAGGCGGACATCGAAGGGCTTCCGATCCGCTTGGGCGGCACTACGCGCGATGGCTCCCTTGGCAACGTGCGCGCAGGCTGGGAGCAGCTGAAGATCCTCAGCCCGAGCGAGTGGCAATCGGAGGAGATTGGACTCATTGGCATTTTGCTGCTGACCGTTGTGACGTTCGCATGGGGCTACAATTACGTCTTCGCTCCCGATGTCGTCCCAGATGCGCCGATCCCAACGACTCAGAAGGAGCGCGATCTGTACCTGTGCCTCGCTGACGCGTTTGGCGGCTCTGAGAAGCTCGCTTGCAACATCAAGTATGGGTTCGGAAAATGAGGGCGAGCTAGAGATTCACCCTAAACGGGCTATCAAATCGGTTCGGAGGTGCCAAAATCTTGTAATTCAGGACCGCGTCTGGTGCGGCTTTTCGGCTATAATCGTTTTTTGGGGTCTCGGCCCCTTGCTCGGCCCTTGTCTCGGCCGCGCGCGATATGCCGGCGTACGTCACACGATATTCAATTCTCGGAATGCTTCCGCGGTGACCGTGGCGCGAGCTCAAACGGATTGATCCTTTGCTTCAGGTTTGAGACCAGCTCGGCCACCAGCGTGTTCCATGAAAGGAAGCCAGGCGCAGCGAGGGCGGAGCCGTCATCGGTCGAGTAAGCTTCGTGCCACTGTCCGGAGGTGCGTAGATCGGCAGCGAGCGCGCCCACGACGCGCGAGGCGATCTCGAGTGCGAGGTCATTGTAGCCGTACGCGGCGAGGCCATACGCCGCCATCGCATTCGCGTTCACCCACATTGGACCTCGCCAATTGCTGTACGGGACGATGATGTCGGCATTCGAGTAACGTGGGTCGAGGGAGCTAGTGGAGCGCACACCGACCGGCGAGAGCATATCGGACGCACTCAGCACTCGCGCGATGCTCGCCGCCTGCGACGCGTTGACAAGGCCAGCCCAGAGCGGCATCGCGATGACGTATGTACGCGCCTCGATGTACTCGGCGCTGCTGACATTCCATGAGGCGTGGTAGCCGAGGTCGGCGCGCCACAAACGGGCGTTGAGCACCGCGGTGAGGTCGTCGCGCGCCGTACGGTGGCGGGCCGCCAGACTCCGGTGCTCCTTGGCGCGCCTGAGCCTGCGCTCCCGGTTGTGTACCGCAGCCGCCTCGGCCGCCTCGGCCGCCTCGGCCCACTCGTCGGCAAATAGTGCCATGGCGGCATGCTCGCGCACGAGAAGCGACATCGCGTCCGGCGCGGCGAGCGTCCACGCCTGCGACTCGGACCAGCACTCGGGCGAGCGTGCGTTTGGGCAGAGCGAGAGCACCGAGTTGTCCGCGCCCGTCTCCATTTGGTCGTGCCAAGTGCGCAACTGCGTGCGTGGGTCGCGCCGCGGCGGCCGATCCCAGTAGGCAAGCAAGGCCTCCATGGCGGGCTTGAAGGGCTCAAACGACTTCGGGTCGCCGCCGGGCGCGCTTGCGGCGAGCCACGCGCCCTGGATGAGGATGGGCTTTGCATGCACCAGCGCGTCTGTCTGATGGGGGTCTGAGGAACATATTGTCGGCTTGGTGGGCGTGAGGCAGCCCGTAACCGAACCGTCGCTCAGGTTCGTCGCCGCGAAAAAATTACGCATCGAGCCGTCGAGGTATTCTCGCGAGCCCCAGCGCAGCGTCCCCGTGCCAAGGAAGACGGAGTCCCAGTCCCACTCCTGTTCGTAGGGGCCAGCCGGGACCAAGTATGGGTATTGTAGGGCCCCTGATGGCTGGCGCCATGTCTCGTTGGCATGAGAAGCCGCGTACGCCCGGCAGAGCGTCTCGTCGTCGTCGACGTTGGCGAGTAAACTGAAGGCGTGCAGCATGATTGCAGCATGATTGCGAGCATTTACGTGAACGACGCGTTTGGCGTGTTGTGAAAGTCTCGGGAGTCCTGTTTCGAATGCTTACGCGTTGTGTGTATTCATGTGAACTCATCGAGCCGAGAGAACTTCAGAGTGCGAGCTAGCTCGAGCCGGCCGCCGCTGCCCGCTCGCGCCTGCTGAGCGACCGCCTGACCCGCGAGTGTACGGCTGCTCCTTGCGTGCGTGCGTGCGTGCGCAGCGGCGTGCTCTCCGCGCTCAACCTTCGCGCAGAGCTGTCGAGCCATGGCGCAGAAATCGAAGTTCATCATCCAGCCCTTCAAGCACAATGTGCAGATGGATGAGGAGTACGCCAACCGCACATGGCAGACGCTGCACGAGGCCATTCGTGAGATCCACCGGCAGAATGCGAGTGGCCTTAGCTTCGAGGAGCTGTACCGTAATGCCTACAACATGGTGTTGCACAAATTTGGCGACAAGCTGTACAACGGACTGAGCGACACGATTACGCGCCACCTGCAGGCCGTGGCCGGCCAGGTAGCGGACTCGAACGATGAGCTCTTCCTGCCCGAGCTCAAGGACAAGTGGGACAAGCATAAGCTCTCGTCCATCATGATCCGAGACATCCTCATGTACATGGACCGCACCTACGTAGCGGCACAGAAGAAGACGCCTGTCTATGAGCGCGGGCTGCAGATCTTCCGCGACGAGGTGTGCCGCAACGCACGCATCAAGGACCGTCTGCTGCACATGCTGCTCGACCTCGTGCAGCGCGAGCGCACGGGGGAGATGATCGAGCGCGGGCTGCTCAAGACGATCACGTCGATGCTCGTCGAGCTCGGCCGCGACGTGTACGCGCGAGACTTTGAGTCGCCGTTCCTGAGCGCGAGCGCGACCTTTTACCAGGCCGAGAGCCAGGAGTACATTGCGCAGAATTCGGCGGCCGACTACATAAAGAAGGCCGAGCAGCGCCTGCAGGAGGAGGCGGACCGTGTGGCGCACTACCTGGACGCGGCCACCGAGGCGAAGATCCGGGAGGTTGCAGAGCGCGAGCTCATCGGACGACACATGCGTACGATCGCCGAGATGGAGCACTCGGGCGTCGTCGCGATGATTGAGGACAACAAGCTCGACGATCTGAAGCGCGCGTACGAGCTCTTCAAGCGCGTGACGCAGCCGACGTCTGGCTTGACAGTGATCCGCGAGATCATGGCTGCTCATGTGCGTGCGCGCGGCACAGAGCTCGTGTCTGACGAGGAGCGCAACAGGGACCCGGTGGCATACGTGACGGGTCTGCTTGCGCTGCGCGACAAGTACGAAGCCGTCATCAAGGAGGCCTTCTCGGACGACAAGCAGTTTAAAAACGCGCTCAACAAGGCCTTCGAACACTTTGTGAACCTCAATAGCCATTCGCCTGAGTTCATCTCCCTCTTTGTAGACGAACAGCTGCGCAAGGGCATGAAGACCACCTCGGAGGAGGAGGTGGAGGGCACGCTCGACAAGGTGGTTATGCTCTTCCGCTACCTGCACGAGAAGGACGTGTTTGAAAAGTACTACAAACAGCATCTCGCCAAGCGACTGCTCGGTCAGCGCTCCGTCTCCGACGATGCCGAGCGCCAAATGATCACCAAACTCAAGACCGAGTGCGGCTACCAGTACACTTCAAAGCTTGAGGGCATGTTCACCGACATGAAAATCTCCGCGGACACGCAGGAGGTCTTCTTGGACAACCTCCGCAAAGACAACGGTGGATCGAGCAAGGTGGACGGCATCGAGCTCTCCGTGCACGTGCTCACCACGGGCTTCTGGCCCACTCAGCTCGGGACCAAGTGCATCCTGCCGCCGCAGATCGTGCGCTGCTGCGAGACGTTCAAAGCGCACTACCTCAGGCAGTACTCCGGCCGCCGGCTGCAGTGGCAAGCCAACATGGGCTCGGCAGACCTCAAGGCCACCTTTGGCAGCCGAAGATATGAGATCAACGTGTCCACGTACCTGATGTGCATCCTGCTGCAGTTCAACGACTGCGACAGCAAATCGTACGCTGACATCGCGCAGGCGACCGAGATTCCCAGCCCGGAGCTCAAGCGCGCCCTGCAGAGCCTCGCGTGCGCCAAGTTCAAAATCCTAAACAAGGAGCCCAAGGGGCGCGACGTGGACGACGGCGACGTCTTTGAGTACAATGGTGACTTCTCCGCCAAGCACCTGCGCTTCAAGGTTGGCACTGTGACGGCCTCCAAGGAGAATGACGTCGAGAAGCAGGAGACGCGCGCCAAGGTCGACGAGGACCGGAAGCCGCAGATTGACGCGGCGCTCGTCCGCGTGATGAAGAGTCGCAAGGAGATGGAGCACAACTCGCTCATCGCCGAGGTGACCAGCCAGCTGCAGTCGCGCTTCATGCCGCACCCCAACGTGATCAAGAAGCGCATAGAGAGCCTCATCGAGCGCGAGTTCCTTGAGCGCGATAAGGATAATTGGCGTCGGTACAAGTACCTCGCCTAGTCGCACAGGGCAGGCGGATGTCGCGACCTACCCCGTCGGCGAGAGGCGCCGCGCAGCAGATCACACCGCAACCCTTGTACTCTCCGCCCGGGAGTTGCGGAGCGGAGAGAGTCGGCGACAAAAATCTGTGAGCCAGTTTACGGTAACGCCAGTGGCCACGCAACTGAATAAAAGTACAACGACACTCGCTGACTTCCATCTCCATGATCTCCGTCCGTGCAACACGGTATACATCATTACACAGTGCCGCACAGTCACGCCGCCGCGCCGCGCCAGCCCGCACGACACGCGACAGACACCCACAGGAGAAGAAATCGCGCAGCGCTCCTGTGCTCTCGCCGTAGTTATTACGTAGTTACTCATATCACGGGACTCTTGGTACGCTGCAGTCGTCGTTGCCGCAGATGTCGGGGATGCGCAGCAGATCCTCAATCCACAGCCGATAGGTCTGATACGGGTCGCGCCGTCCCTTGCTGCTTTCACTACCGATGGGCTCTTCATGGTTCAGTTCCGACGGCAGCGTGGGCATCGAGCCGCAATCGAAGATCCGCTCCTCGTACCCAGCTCGGCGGACAAACGTTCTCAGGCGGTCTACGTTCCATGGGACTGGCACAGCGAGGTCGAAGCCTTTTGCGAGCAGGAGGTGACTGAAGTGCTCTGCGTTTTCCAGACACTCGAAGCCGAGGACAGTGTTTGTTACAGCGATGACCCCCGACTCATCGGGATGCGTTTGTGTGTACACGCCCTCGTTGTGTTCTCCAGCATTAAAGATCAGCACGAACACCGTTGGGGAGCCAAGGCGTCCGGTCCGGAATCTGGTGTCCATGGCGGGTGGTCCAGAGACTGGAATCGTGTGCGATGCTCCGTGCGATTCGTCGTGCATCGCGGAGCGTTGCTGGACGCGCGATGCTCGTCGTTTGGCACGACACTGCGCATCATGCTCGCCTCCGCGGGGCGAATTCCACCAGAAGTCATTTGGTGACTGGCTCTGGCCACCGTAGCCTATGCACATTCTGGCCGTTCCCAGCCGCAGCATATTGACAGCCGTCCCAGGGGCGTTTGGTCGGCTGCAAGGCAGTACAGGTGGCTTTTTGCGAACCACTGCCTCCTGCCATGATAGCATCGCAGTGCTCAGACCAGCAGCGCACCCGAAAGAGATCGCCGCCACGAGGAAGACGGATGCGCGCAGCATTGTCACTGAGTTGATGTGGTCGACGAAAAGCACTCACCTACTATTGTTGGAAAATCACGAGTTTCGGCAGGTTTCGGCTGCCCACTTTAGACTACACCGGTTCTTGTACCGTATGCTGTAGGACGTAAATCAGATCTCCATCAGTCCCACTAAAACCAGTTGCAGGCCGCGTGGAAACACATGAACAACTTTGCCCAACACGTTTCGTGCCATGCATGCGGCGTGGCGGCAGCATATCGCCGCCTTGCACGCGGCGGAGCTTATGGTGGACGAGAAATCTCCAGTCGAGGCCCTCGCTGCAGTCGAGGCACTCGCCGCTCTGGCTGTGCTTGGTGACGTGCCGGTCTCATGGCGCACTCCGTTTGAAACGGACAGCTTTTGCCAGTCGGAGTTGTTCTGCGCGAGCCCGTCCATCTTCTGGCGTCGCGTCGCCAAGCGTGTACCCGCCGCCGCCGACGCCATCGCCACACTGAGCGCCACGCTTACCGATGCCGACCTCTTCGACGCGACGGAGCCATCAGCTGTCTCCTTTGAGGTGGGCAGCACGTCGCTCTCACTCATCGAGGGTTCTTACGCTACCGGCGGTGTCGGACGTTTTGTATACGCTGCGGCCACGGCGCTGGGCACGCTGATTGCAGAGCAGGTGCCGGACGTGCCGGCGGTCGCAGGCCGACGCGTACTAGAGCTCGGCTGTGGCGTGGGCCTCGTGGGCTTAGTGGCTGCTGCATGCGGAGCCTTGAGCGTGCTGATGACCGACAATTCGCTCGCGTCGGTCGAGTGTGCGCGCCAGAATGCGGTGCGCAACAAGGTGAGCGACACCGCTCGGGCGGCAGTGCTTGACTGGGAGGCCTTCCGCACCGACGAAGGGGCGAAGCGCGCATGCGATGCCGCGGGCCTCGAACGTTCCTCGCCCGACACGGCGCCCGAGCTCATCTTCGGTGCGGACTGCTGCTACAGCGAAGCCATGGGCGACGCGCTGCTCGCCGTGCTGGGCTACCTGCTCAAGACGGCGCCACCGGGCAGCCGCGCCGTCGTGGTCAACGGCTGGCCCAACCGCGGCCTTCACCGCTTCGAGACACTCGTAGGAGCGAGGGCGATGCTCGCGGCGGCGGAGTGTGACGCGATTGCATGTGGCGAGCCTCGCCCTCCGCCACGTCCATTCATCGAGCCGAGCGATGGTCCGAGCAGCGGCGTGCCGACGGTCGAGACTCCAACCTCAGTGGTAGGATTGGAGTCGCTCTCGTTGCTGTCGGCCAGGCGGCTTACGGGCTTCTCGGATCACGCGCATCATTTGTACGTCTTCGGTGCGCGAGAGCAGGCTGGAGCCCGAGCCCCTCTGGTTAAATCCCCACATGAGGGATGAATCGCTAGGAGCAGACTGAAAAAGGGTATCTAAGAGCCTCTTTGAAACTCGGTCGTTTCCTGGACTTATCCGGGACCTTTCCTGGAGCTCTCCACGGGTCTCCTCAGCATCTTTTGCGATCTTCTCTCAACCCGATATCCAAAGAATGCTTGCCTTTGCCACAGCCTCCTCGCTCGCTCTGTCGCTCTCGGGCGGTTCCCAGGTGCGCCGCCAAACTCTTGATGCACACATCCACGCCGACACACCGCCAAACGATCCTCACTTTGCGCGACGGCACTGCCTGCGAACCTGAGCGCGCGCGACGCACATCATCTCACTCGAGTCTTTCCCACCTGAACAGGTGCAGCGCAAGGTCTCGCCCAAGATGAAAGGTCCCGCCGCTTTCGCGTACGGCCTCCCCGGCGGTAAGAACATCCTCGGTGAGTTCGACCCTGCTGGCTTCCTCAACGGCAAGGACAAACTGGAGGTCTACCGCCTCCGTGAGGCTGAGCTTGCCCACGGCCGCGTGTCGATGCTCGCCTCGCTGGGCTTCATTGTGCAGGAGAAGTTTCACCCGCTCTTCTCGGGCGACGGCGGCCCCGCCATCGACCAGATTCCGCAGCTGCCCATCTGGCTCTGGGGCGTCATGCTCGCTGGCATTGGCAGCGCCGAGCAGACCCGTATCGCCAAGGGCTGGGCCAAGGTTGACCAGGCCACTGGCAAGGCGGCGTCCGCGCTCCGCGTGGGCTACTACCCCGGTGACCTGGACTTCGACCCCCTCGGCCTCAAGCCCGAGGACCCGGCCGAGTTTGCCCTGATGCAGGAGAAGGAGCTCTCGCACGGTCGGCTCGCGATGATCGCTGCGGCGGGCTTCCTCGCCCAGGAGGCCGTGACCAAAACGACGTGGGGTGCCTACTGGGGCGATGCCTCGTTTTGAGCACCTACTGGTGGAGCGGGTGCACCCGCTTCCTGAGTTGAGGCGCATGACATCGGGGACAACTCTAACATGCTGCGAAGGACTTGACCAAGCATGCGCCTGATTGAAATGTGACTAATTCTGACACTGAGTGGTGTGTCCCACGGTGTCGACGACACGTGGTGGCGTGTGCATTTGGCAAACGCCTCGCCCGCATTGCCCGTAGCTTGCATGGCATGGCATGTGACAGTCGCGCATGCGAATTTGACGAAATCAATTGGGGGCAACTTCGAACTTGTTTCTTCTTTGGTCTCCAATTCCCTCTGTGTGTGTCTCACCCCTACCCCGCAAGTGGAGCGTCGATGAGCGAGGGTCGTGTTACTGTTGCTGGGCACATGGTGGGCTACCCCATCGGCTGCAGAGTATACGTGAAGCGCAGCAACGGAGAGGAGAACATCGCCTTTGTGACGGCTTACGATGAGATGAAGAACATCTACACTCTGGACATTGATGAAGTTGGCTCTGGGAAGCAAAAGCGGTGCGATGAGGATGCTATGCGCCCTGCGCCAGAAGAGGTAGATGTTGCAGCGGCGGAGGCGGCAGCGGCCGAGGCGGCGGCGGCCGAGGCGACGTCGGCCGAGGCGGCCGCGGCCGAGGCGGCGGCGGCCGAGGCGGTGGCAGCTGAGGCGGCGGCGGCGGAGGCGGCGGCGGCTGAGGCGGCGGCGGCGGAGGCGGCGGCGGCGGAGGCAGCCGCGGCGGAGGCAATGACTGCTGAAGCAGCGGCGGCCGAGGCGGCGGCGGCCGAGGCGGCGGCGGAGGCGGCGGCGGCGGCGGCGGCGGAGGCGGTGGCAGCGGAAGCGGCGGCGGCCGAGGTGGCGGCGGCCGAGGCGGCAGCGGCCGAGGCGGCGGCGGAGGCGGCGGCCGAAGCGGCTGCGGCTGAGGCGGCGGCGGCCGAGGCGGCAGCGGCCGAGGCGGCCGCGGCTGAGGCGGCGTCGGCCGAGGCGGCCGCGGCCGAGGCGGCAGCGGCCGAGGCGGCGGCGGCGGAGGCGGCGGCGGCGGAGGCGGCGGCGGCGGAGGCGGCGGCGGCCGAGGCGGCGGCGGCGGAGGCGGTGGATGTGGAGGTGGTGGCGGCGGCAGCGGCGGCCGAGGCGGCGGCGGCGGAGGCGGCCGCGGCGGCGGCGGCGGACGCTGAGGCGGAGGCGGAGGCGGCGGCGGCGGCGGAGGCTGAGGCGGCGGAGGCGGAGGCGGCGGCGGCCGAGGCGGCGGCGGCGGAGGCAGCCGCGGCGGAGGCAGCGGCTGCTGAAGCAGCGGCGGCCGAGGCGGCGGCGGAGGAGGCTGCTGCGAAGGAGGCAGCGGAGGCCGAGGCGGCAGCGGCAGAGGCAGCGGCAGCGGCCGAGGCAGCGGCGGCGGCGGAGGCGGCGGCGGCGGAGGCGGCTGCAGCGGCGGCGGCGGAGGAGGAGGCCGAGAATGCAGCGGCCGATGCGGCGGCCGGGGCGGCGGCGGTGGCAGCGGCTGAGGCGTCGTCGTCGTCGTCGGCGGCGGCGGCGGCGGCGGCGGCCGAGAAGGAGGCGGCCGAGGCGGCGGCAGCGAAGGCGGCAGCAGCGGAGGCGGCAGCGAAGGCAGCTGCGGCTCAGAGGCAGGCGTTTGCGGAGGCGATGGCTGCGGTGGCGGCGGCAAAGGCCGTGGCCGATGCTACAGCAGTGGTGGCGCAGCCAAGAAAGCCCGGCACGGCTGAGCCGAAAGCCATGTACCCCCTCATTGCGGGCATAGCCCCATTGACCCACCCCAAGGACGGCTACAAGCCGGACTTTACGCAGCGCGAAATGAAGAACTGGGGTTCTCTACCAGGGGGCGTCGCGACGCGACCCATCGTACAGCCTCTGGTCTCACCACTAAAAGACTATGAGGCGGGCGTGGAGGACTTTCTGATGGCGCATGCCCGGCGCGTCAAGGCCGCGACTAGGTCCCTCAACGGCAGCCCGAGTGGCAGCAACGCGACCTCCCGTGCCTCCTCACCACCAAAGATGTCGCCGCCCAAGACGGTAGATGACCTCCGCGCCGAGGCGCAGGAAAAGGTCCGGCACGAGGCCTTTCTGCAGCAGTTCAAGGCTCGGAGCATGGAGGCGGCCGAGGAGCCGGCTGGCACGATAGCCTTTCGTCTCTGGGGCGAGGAGGTCTGTGTGGTCAAGGAGACGGTTGGCACAGGTGCGGCGGCCATTGAGGATTACGCCACCCTGGTAGAGTTTCGGTGCGTGATTGATGCGTCGGCCAGCTTTGACGAAATCAGCTTTGGCGAAAAAGTCGCTGACGTGGTGAGGTTGCACCCGTCGAGCGTCACGGTCGATGTCGCAAGGGGCGGCAAGGATCTAACGGTCACATGCGCTATCGAGGCGGCGGGCAAGTACGAGGCGACGCGGGTGACCGAGGCGCTGGCAGCCATCATCCGAAGCCCGAAGGGTCCCGGTGCAACCTTCAATTTGATGTTCATCTCGTGCTCGGAGCCGTCGGTCGTGAAGGCGAGCCATGGAAAGGCGAGCAGTGCAAAGGCGGGCACTGTGAAGGGGGGCAGTGCGAAGGGGGGCATCAAGCGCGTGGGATCGCCAGCTGTGTCGTACCGCGGCGCCGGCGCGGCGGCGGCCGACCAAGCGGTCTTGGCCGAGGCGCGCGTGGCCAAGGCTAACGAGCGCGTTGCGGACCTCGAGGCCCGAGCCGCCCGAGGAGACGCCCTGTCGCAGGTGGAGCTCGAGGAGCTCGAGTCCGTCAAGGAAGAGCTCAGAACGGCGGAGGAGGAATACTCTGTCGCCTTCGCTGCGGCTGTCGCGCTGAGCGACGGTGCCACGGGTCCGGGCGAAGCCGAGGCCGACGAGAAGGTCGAGCTCGGGGTCGAGCTGGACGACGAGGCAGTGCATGCGGCCGATATCGCGGTCGAGCTCGGGGGCTCGTCCGAGGCGGCGCGCGAGGCGGCGCCCAGGGCGACCAAGCGCGTGAAGAAGGCGCGAATCTCGACAGTGCAGCCTCGAGTGGAGCCGGGCTTCAAACCGCGGCCGGTGGAGGCGACGTTCAATATGGTCCTCGGTGGCGACATGGGTGAGTTCGACAGGATTCAGTACCGCACCAGGCTCGCCGAGATTCTCTCTGTAGATCCAGCTGAAGTGAGGCTCATTCTCCTGGACGCGGGCGACGGCACCTTCACGGTGACTGCGAAGCTCAACGTCGCCACAGCCAGCGCCGCCGAGGAGCTCAGTCAGACTGCCAATGCGGCGATCGGCACAGCCGAGGCTGCGACGGCGATGCTCGGTGGCGGCAACTTCACGGTTGCGTCGGTGGAAGCTGTGAAGACGTGCGAGAGGAAAGTGCACCCGGGAACGCCAAAGGAGGTGATGGACGAGCTCTTTGACTTGATTGAGGAGCGAGAGATCATCGATGCGTTCGTGTCGATGGATACTGACGGCAGCGGAGCTCTTGATCGGTCCGAGATGCACGCCGTCCTCCAGATGCTGATCCCAAGCATCACCGAGGAGCAGGCTGACGCCATCTTTCGCTTTCTCGACCAGAGCGACGATGGCATTGTCATCTTGCCTGAGTTTCTGCGCGCCAAGTACGGCGAGCGGCGCAAGTCGATGGGCGATAGGCTCATGGCGCCTGTCGATGACGAAGCAGCCGCGCGCATGGGGGCAGCGAGCTTCGCGGACCTTCAATCGCGCGCGCGCAACAAGGCCTCGCGCTGCCTCGAGCGCGCCGCGCAGCGCGAGGAGGAACGCCTTGCGAAAGCGAGGTCGAGGCAGCTGAAGGATAAGAGGAAGCTGGAGAAGCTCGATGTGCGTCTCGAGAGAGAGGGGCGCGCCGAGGCGGCGGCGCGAGAGGCGATGCTTGCCAAGGAAGAGGTCGCGGAGCAGCAGCGGATCCGAAGGCAGCAAGTTCAAGCTGCCGAGCTTCTCCTCGAGCAAGAGCGACGGCACGCGGCCGTTGTGAGCGAGCGTGAAGCGCGAGAGAAGCAGGCGGCGGCGGAGCGCGAGGCGCTTGCAAAGCAGAGAATCGCGACGATGGCGGCGGCCAAGGAGGAGACGTTCGCGCAGGAGCGTGCGCGATTGGAGGCAAAGGAGGCGGCTGCCGAGGCAGAGCGCGTGCAGCGGCTCAAGGACCAAGCCTCGGCTGAGCGGACAGCGCAGGAGAAGAGGCACGCGGAGGCCCTCGAGGGGCTCCAGAGCAAGCAGCAGGCTCTGCAGGCAGATCTACGTGAGCTCGCTGAGACGCAGCGCAAGAAGAGGTTGGAGATGGAGGCGCAATTGGAGCAGGCGTACTTGACAGAGAAGGCGGCGCGCGAGGAGCGCGAAAAGGCCGGGGCGGTGGTGCATGCGCAAATCGCCCAAAAGGCCACCGAGGCGGCGGCTGCCGAGCTTGAGGTGCGTCGCCAGCGGACGCTCGCAGCGGTGGCCATGATGAGTACGACCGAAGCTCTCGTACGCGAGCAGCAGGCGAAGGCGACGATGGCGGCGGAAGCTGAGGCCCTCGAGACGCGCCGTGCCAAGCGCCAAGAGGCGCTCCGCGCTGAGGCGGTCGCGGAGGCGTCTTTTAGGCAGCAGCGGACCGACGAGGCGCTGGCGGCGGAAGCCGAGGCCCTCGAGATGCGCCGTGCCAAGCGCCAAGCGGCGCTCCATCTGCGAGTCGACGATGAGGCGGAGCTGAAGCAGCGTCTCGCCGATCAGGCGCTCGAGGCGGCGCGCGCACTCGCAGAGCAGCGCGCGAGACAACAGCGCGAGCTCGAGGCGCTCGATGCGGCGCGCGAACAAGAGGCGGCGGCGCTCAAAGGGGAAGTGACCGATCGGCGGCGCGAGCGCCAGATGCGCGAGAAGCGTTTGCAGTCGAAATCGGGCTGCGTTGGCATGACGACGGTGCTGCGTGAGGCGTATGCTGACGAGACGCTCTCGGCCTCGGCAGAGGTCTTCGAAGCCGTCACACTCTTCCTGGCCAAGCGCCGTGTGAAGAACGTGAAGGAGATCTCCAAGTTCAAGCACGTCGACGAGTTTGTCGAGGCACTGCCCAATCTAGACGCCATGGCGCAGGCGCGCCTGCGCGAGGCGCTCAGTAAGCATGCCCATGGCATGCCGGGCACGCCTCCCGCGACGCCCATGTCGATTACGGGCTTCACCCTCCCCAACTTCGCAAGCATGACGCCCACGGGGAAGAAGAAGGGACTGGCGAGCCCTCAGTCCTCGAATCGTAACTCGAAACGTGGCACGCGGTGAAACTCAAACTGCGTCAGCGACGTCGGACACGGGTCGCCACTATGTTCTCAACGTCTCTCGCACTCTCCGTAGGATTCCTCTACAAAATAATCGTAATCGTCCGGCCGTTTTACGCGTTGTGCTATTGCCTTTATTGCCTATACGACGTTAATACGAGTAAAAAAGCAGGAGCCGAAATGTCGCTGAACCCTACAAACTGTATCCTATGCCGTATGAGCCGAGCCCCTCGATGGGGGGCCACGACACTGCACACTCTCGACAGCTGGCCTTGCATCAGCCTTGCATGCATCGGAGAATTCACGTACTGAGAAAAGTGCCCTTCATATCACAACAAACCCTCGTTGACACGAAAACCCAGCGTCCCTTACGACATGCTGGTCCCACTCTCGGTGGCCGCACAAGACGCCGACGTCCTTTCGCTGATTCTCAAGCATGCACACCTAACTGCTGCCTCTCTTCGTCTGGCTAGTACGTGCCGCCAGTGGCGTCTCGGCATTTTGGCTCGCTGGGGACCCATGCGACTTCTATCCCACCAGCCATCGCTACTCATCGGTGCGCCTGAAGGGCGCGCCATTCAGTGCCCCACTGGTATCACTTGGGTGGGCAGCGACTTGTGCATTGTCGAGAGTTTTGAGCAAAAGACGTCAAGATGTGCCGGCCGTGTGTCGCTTTTTTCCACTGCTGGCGAGCAAAAGGAGCTACTCTGCGCCGAGCGCTATGGTGGTGTGAGTTTGGGCCGTACTTTGGCGCACTTCCAACGCCAGGGACCTACGGCAGCCGTGTCCGATGGCAGAGCCCTCTATGTTGCCCATTCCAACGTCTCAGACGACAGTTTGAATGCGCTGTACAAGTTGTCCCTGCCCGATTACACTCTCACACACTCATTCACCGACAACAACTTCTTGATCGATCCCGAGGAGGAGGACGAGGAAGAGCAGTATTGGGACGTTCGCCTAGGTGCACCTGCGGCACTCACGGTCGTGGGCCCCTCTCTGTACGTCCTCGACATGGGCGGTGAGTCTGGGGACGCCTCTGTCTCCATCTTCTCCGCCGCCGACCTGCAGTTCCAGTCCAAGTTTGGTGCGGCCGCCGATGGTTACCGCCACGGCTCCGGTGACGGAGAGCTCTCTTTCCCGGAAGACATGATCGAGCATGACGGCGAGCTCTACATCGCGGACACGTCCAACCACCGCGTCCAAGTCTTCTCGCTCGAAGGCGCGTTCGTGCGCACCATCGGCGGCGGCCTGGATCGAGCATCCGAACAAGGGATCGAGCTTCCACCCGGCGCGCTCGATGCACCGGTCGGGCTGTGCATCTTCCGAGAGCCGCTGGTGGTGGCCGAGCATCAGTATGTCACCGGCACTGGTCACCAGTTCCCTAGGTCCACTGCTGGATGCCTCACCGTCTTCTGCGTCGACGGCACGCCGCTTGAGCGCATTGTGCTGGACTTCTGGCCGTCACGGCTCTGCGCCAACGCGGAGTATCTTTTCTGCTGTGATTACTGCGGCCATCGCGTTTACAAGTTCGGAGCCTTGGCATGAGCGTGGCGATCACCTACAGTAAGTGACATTGAGATTGAAGACGGAGATGAGCGATTAAGCATTAACAGTACAGAATTGTGGCAACGAGACCAAGAGCCAACATCTTAGTTGCGCTGGAGCACGTGCAGTGTCGTCGTCGTGTTCAGTGTCAAAGAGTGTAGAAGCTCCCGAGTGCAAGAGAGACGATTTACATTGATTTACAGAAATAATCGAACCGTCGGGAGGCCATAATAGTTGCGCGAGTTGTTGCCGTGCGTGCTCGGTGAGCTGCGTCGCACGCACATATGGGTACGGTATGACACAAGCTGCGAGCGGTAGGGGGGTCATTCCCCCGGTGGGGGTCCGTTAACAGGCTTACAGAACCTACCTAGAGACCGGTAAGTGAGCTCCGTCAAGATACCGGCGGATCGCCTAAGGGAGATCGAGCCGATCCGAGAGATACCGGCGGGAGATCCGGCGAGGTACGGCAGGTACTTACCGGCTGGCTCCCCTCTACCCGAGGAGCCCAGTCGCACAAGCTCTCAGTCGCTCGCGGCCACGCCAAGATTGAGAAGGCCGGCGTATATACACTTACTCTTACATACTTAGGTCGCACACCGACGCGTCACGGGAATAACAAAGGCGAGGATCACACATGGTTTTCAAATACGGACATAGGGCAAGCTTGAGGGCAAGGGGGGGTTCCAGGCATAATGGCGTGGCGCAAAAGCCCTCTCTCAGTCCCCGACGCGTTTGGGCGATCCCGTCGCGGAGGAGTGTGTCGTGACAAGCGTCGTGCAGCTCATTGGGGTACCTGCGCCGTGTGGGGCGGGTGGCAACACCTGCACGCCGCGGGCACGCACCCGGCTCGATTGCACGCTGCTCGCCACAATGCTGCCGAGAAAGAGCAGGAGCAGCAGCACGGCAATGACGCCGGCGGTGATGCCACTCACAACCACGGCACTCGCGTCAGCCATCTCGATGGGCGGCAAGGGCGGCGGCGGCATGGGCGAGGGCGGCAAGGCGGGCGAGGGCGGAGGCCCCAGCGGCACAAAGGGCGGCGGCGGCGGTGGCGGGAAGTGGAGATAGGCCGCGCCGCTCCCCGCGACTGCCGGGGCGGTGGCATCAGGCGTACCAACGGCGCCTCGATGGCTATGCTGCGGTGAACCAACGACGACGACGCCGCTGCTGCTGAGGGCGACACTCATGCCGAATCCATCGCCAGTGACGGAGTCATCACCCCACAGCAGGCGCGACGGCACGTCGAAGAGCGGCAACGGAGCGAGCAAGCAGCCTGCCGGGTCGATTACCGGTGGAGGGCCCTCGCAACCCTCGGCGGCCCAGTAGCGCGTGAGGCTTGCGCCTCCGGTTCCTGGCCCACGCAAGCTGAAGCGCGTCGTAGCGGCCACCACCGCGAGGCCACTCGATGAATCCACTGCGAGGGCGGCGCCAAAGCGGCCGTCGCCGTTGCCGAGGCCGAGAGCGTTGCCGGTCACGCGAGGCGGCCAGCGGGCGGTTGCCACGGAGTGCGGCTGCCAGGGGTACTGACTCCACTGCGCGCCCTCGTAGAAAGGGCCGAGCGCGTACACGGCGCCGATGGGTGGTCCGTTGGCGCTCAAGACGAACCCCGGAGCGCCGGTCAGCAGCCAGTCGCCGCCGCCGTCGGAGCGGCGCTGCCACGCAAGGGCAGAGCCGAACTCGCTGCGGCTGGCGAGCTCCGTGCTCGGCGGCGTCAGCTTCGCCGTCTGATTCCATCCGAGGGTCTCAAAGATCCAGACCGCACCCCAGCGCACACCGGGCGCGCATGGCACACGCGCCTACGCGGAGAGGGGCGGGCGGGGGGACGAGTTAGGCTGAGGATGATAGACAGAGGGTGAAGGGTGAGAGGCTGAGGGTGAGAGGCTGAGGGTGATAGGGCTAGGGTGCGCACGGCACACGCGCCTTCGGGGAGCCCACTGCCAGTTGACCACGGCGTGTGCTCAGCGCGAGCGAGGCGCCAAATCCGTAGCAGCCGATGGCGAGCTCTCCGCTCGTTGGGTTCACGGGCGAGAGCTTCTTCAACAGCGCGCCGCTCACGAGGTGAAAGACGTACACGTAGCCATTGTCTTCCGGCGTCGGAACCCCGGCGGGGTAAAAGTCCGTTCCGCTCTCGCCGATGATCATGCGATTGCCGGCGATGGCCACGCTCGCACCAAAGTGGACGCCGTTTCTGGGCGAGTTCGAGAGAATGCGGCGTGGAATGCCCACACGGCGAGCACCAGTGGCGTCGAGGGACAGCGGCCACAAGAAGGCGGAACCATATCGCTGTGCCGGGAGGAGCGGATCGGTGGCATGACTCGGAGCGCCCACCAACAGGTGCGTCTCGGTGACGAAAACTGAGGCTCCAAATTCAGCGCCCGCGGAGCCACCATCGGCGGCTCTGACCACCTCGAGCACCTCAAAGGGTGGTGGTGCAGTCAGCGAACGCACCCGGATGGAGTAGACGGCACCTGCGCCCGAGTCCCCACATGCACCAATGACGAGGTGGTCTCCGAGCAGCGCGGTGGAACAGCCGAAGGCGTCGCCGGCAGAGAGCTGCAGCGCGATCTCCAAGGCCGCGGCGCCGGCCATGATGTGCTCGCGAGGCTCTGCGTGACGGGTTTTGTAGATGAAGTGTCGGTTGAGGTCGACTGTTGAGGTATGGATATGGGAACACTGGCGACGGAGGTTTGCTCAATCTTCGCATGATTGCATGCATCCATCCGCAACCAAAACTCAAAGTTGTAAGTGTTCAGTCTCCTGTGGGCACACCGAATGCTGGAAAGCTTGGCTACCCTCCCGACACCTCGGACCCCCATTTTCCGTACAATTTAAAGGGGAAACTTGTCGGGAGTGGTCTACATGTATTACAATTGTACATGTATCTCCCCGTCTCAAGGAGGCGATGCATGTCCACGGCCCGCCCCCGGAATATTCCGGGGGCTTGCTTGCTTGCTTGCTTCGCGCCGCTCTTGGCGCCGCGCACCCGCACAGCTGGTCACTGCCGCAGGTGGAGGAATTACAAGGGAGGAGAAGAAGAGATGTATGCCCAGACCGCTAACGCTCACCGAGAACTTGCTTTCTTTCTTGACGTGCTGCGTCCCGTTTCCATCATGACAGGACGAAAGTTGATTAGTCGTAACAAACAGAAGTTAAAGAAGTACCTAAACGAGCGCAATCGAATACCCCTGTAACCAGCAGAGTAGGAAAGGGTGGGCGGAGAGGTTGCTTGCTTGTCAGGACGGAAGTTGACTCCCTCACCCAACGTGTAGATGGCTTAGTTTTTTCACATTTTTTTTTCACGTGCGCACTGCTTGCATGCGCGTGAAAGCGAGCTCTCTCCACGCGACCTCGCCGATGCCATCCGCAGCATCCGCAGCCACCGCCGAGGCGACGGCCACCGAGGTGCAGTCGCTTGCGGTCATCCGCAACCTCCTCCGGCTCGTCATCTCGCAGATTCTGTACGCGCGCGGCTGCCTTCCCGAGTCCGACTTCGAGACGAAAGACGTGGAGGGCATGCGCGTGGGATCACTTGGCGGCCCGGAGATATCGAAGACGGCAGAGACCTTGATCGAGTGGATCGAGCAGGGCATCTTCTCCGCGCTCTCCAAACACTTCCTAGAGAAGGCCGTGCTCTGCTTCTCGGAGGACGAGGCGGGCAAGCACGTGCTCGAGGCGTGGGAGCTCTCGATCGCTTGGGAGGTCGATGAGCAGGGCATCGAGAAGCCGACCATCACCTTCGGCCCGGACAAGCGCCGAGCGGCCGCGCTCACCTGCGTACTCGAGCCGCAGGCCAAGGTCACCAAGGCGCGTGTGCGGCAGATGTCCTCGCTCATGCTGCGGGAGATCTCGCTCATGCTTTGCACGCTGCCGGCGCTACCCTCAAAGCACTTTGTGTTCATGCGCCTTCTCTACTGCGACGGCCCGACGCCGGTCGATTACGAGCCTAGCGGCTTCGAGAGCGCGGCGGCTGACGACCGTGCGTCCCTCTGCTTCCTCACGAAGCCGATGCAGCTCACCGTCGCCCAGCCCGTTGCCACCGGGCACCACTCGTACCGCATGGTGAGCTCGTTCTTGCAGGCGCCGAGCGGTCTCAAACGCAAGGTCCTCGCCGGCCCGCGCGAGCAGCAGAGCTGGCAGCTCGACCTCGGCGACGTCGTCGAGGGCGAGCTCGGCGCTCACGCCGACGAGCTCGACGATCCAACGATGATCGAGTACGTCGCATGCGCGCGCCGCCTGGTGGAGGAGGAGGAGGAGGGCGCGCCCTTCACCTCTGTCTTCTGCTCTCTCCTCTCTGACTCCGCGCGCGCACGTGTGATGTGCTGAGGCGGTTGCGGAGAGCAGCATGTGTGCGCGCGTCGGGCTCATGTGGCCTGGCCGGGAGGATGCGCGCAGCGGTGCGCTTGTGTGCGCTGCGCGCCGGGCGCGGGGCCGGAATGCAGACGGTGCGTGGCTTCTGGCTACGAGGCCCGGGTGTGTGTGTGTGGAACCTCGACTTGGTGGAGACACTCTCACGTTACACTTACTAAAGTCTAAACAAAACAGGTGTGCACCCGTAAGCTGAAAGCTCAGTCAGTAAAGGTGCGCGCGCGGTGCACCTGCAGCCGGGCCTGAGCGTGGCTGGTATAGCGTAGCTACTCCAATGCGTATCCTTGGCGCCCACGCGAGCGCTCCCAAACTACTCCCAAACTCGGACACAATGGAAGACCCCGTCCTCGAGCAATCTCAAATCGCACAGGATGCCGACCTCAAGCTGCTCGGTCAGGTTGGCCTCGGAGAGGGGTGGTTTCGCCTCTCGCCCTTGATAGTTCACGCTCAGGTCGAGCACCTTCGACCAAGGCGCCGAGGCGCCGTGCTGGGCGCCGCCCACGCCACTGGCCGCGCCGTGGTGGGCACCGCGAACACGACGCACCGCCGCCGCCCAACACGACGCCGGCGGATCGCTCGCGCACGAGCGCGAGGAGCTCGCGCGTCGCGGTCGCTTCGTCGAGCAACGCCGCGAGATTCTCGACCTAGACGGCGCTCAGCTGGTGAGCCGGCACGCGGCGGAGCAGCCAGCTAAGGAACGCGGCACCGTCCTGGGCGGGGATGTTTTCGAAGACGCCGCTGTTGCTGACGGTGAGAGGAGAAGGATGGCGGCGGCGGCGGTATGGCGAGTGATGCTGCATCTGCGCGCGTTGGTTTGGCACCGAGCTCCGTCGACGGCGAGTCACTCTGTCGAGGAGCGGAGGAGAGCCGGCGAGCCAGCGTTGCTTCGTACGAAGAAGACGGGATGGCGAAAGGATGGCCGCGCGAGCGTTGCTGCAGGCGTCGGGCCCACTGCGATGTGGTGGCTGCGATGATGTGGTGGCTGCGATGGCAGCACCGGCAGCACCGGAGCTCGTGCTTCGGCCGGTGCTGGAGGTGCATTCAGCGCATTGGCGCGCGAGGCGCGGCTCATAGGAGACAGGCTCAGCTCCGATGTACTTGGACAGGCACCCGCGATATAAGGGCGCTCCGTTGTCTGCGTTGCGCATTCGGCGCACGACGTTGCTGAGCGGCGGCGGGCGGCGACGGATGTCGAGTGCCATGACCGCCGGGTTGTGCGAGGGCTTGATGCGCACGGGACGGGGGAGATGAAAGTTTTACGGGATCGCAAAGCAGACATAGGAATATCGGTCAACCCAAACAGGGAACCTGTCCTCTCATATTTCGCTAATGAGGAGGCTCTTGGTTTTGAACTTGTAAGTGGCGCGGTCTCCAAACACACGGGCCTTCGAAAACGTCGTTCTGGGCGATGCATGCAAAGCTTTGTTCCTGTGGGAGTCCGTGTCGTGACTTTTTTGAAGTCCAGTTCCGTTCGTGATGTCACGTCAAAGTGTGCACGTCTATAGCGGACCCTCATCACTCCGAGGTCGCACACACAATCGAAGCGAGCCGTCTTGGGCGCCAGGATGAGGGGGTCCGACAAAACTTCTTAGAGTACTTAAAGGCATTTTCGTGCGCAAACCCGATAGCAACGCCTCAAGTGCCTTTGCGGCCGCCCTAGCCTCCTCCCTGGCCTCAGCTGGAGACAGCATGTGCTCCGCCTCGCTGTTCCGACCGTCATCACAGCCACACGGCACGACAAGCGACAAATTAAGCCACCGTCATCACAGCCACCACATGGCATGTCTGCGGTGATCCAGTCGGTGATCGGACCTGAAACACTTGCGTTATGAACTCATACGTAATATAAAACGCTAAGCTTGAATCAAAAATCATTAATCATCAAACACGCAGCCCCTACCCCGCTACGCGCCGTCCCCAACTCCACGCACCTCCTACGTGTACTTACATGGGGTCCGATAGCAACACACAATGGCATTTACATGGCACTCAGCTGGCACTCAGGCTGTCCCTATACCTTACCTTCATGATGTACTTTACGTGTCTCGCTTCATGTCTCGAGAGCACCCGTCCGAGGCCGAGACCACATGGCGCTCGTCCGCCCATGAACAAGTCACGCCCAACAAGTCACGCCCAACGGTCACGCCCAACGGTCGCCACCGCTAGAACCGGTCATGCGCTATGCCTTCTGGGTGCCTCTGGGTGCCCCACCCAAACAACACCCAAACCCCACCCACGGCGTGTGGGCTGTCACTCAGCAGCCCCACGGCGTGTGGGCGTCACTCAGCAGCGGAATCCTCGTCACTCAGCAGCGGAATCCTCGTCCTCAGTGCAGCAGCTGACGACCACCCGTACTCGGTTGTTGACCGAGTGGGGGAGGCCGCCAGAAGCTGCAGCTGGGATGGCGGCAGCAGCTGGGGTGGCGGCAGCCGAGTGGGGGAGGCCGCCAGACGCTGCAGCTGGGGTGGCGGCAGCGGTGGCAGTGGTGGTGGCACGGGCAATGGCAGCGGCGGCGGCAGCGGCAGCAGCGGTGGCAGCAGGAGCAGCAGCACGGGCAGCTGCTGCGAGGCCAGCTGCGGAAGGCGGCACGCTTCGCGGCTCATCGCCCATCATCTCCCAGAAGCCTTCTTCCCACTGCAGTAGACGCGAGCTGCTCCTTGGTGTCAGGCTCACGCCAGCCTCTTGCGCCAGTTGCGCTGCCTTTGCCGGGCTTGGCACGATGCCGAGGTTGATTGCCAGTCTCTTGCCGCTGCTAGTCCATGGCATCGGCCACGATGAACTCGATGAAGCAGCGGGTTCTTCAGGCACGCTCTGAAGAACCCGCTGCTTCAAGAGACGACTGCGAGCGAGAGCGAGAGTGTGTGAGTGAGTGAGCAAGTGAGTGTGAGCGAGTGAGAGCATTCGAGCGCGTGCACCTAGGACCTCCAACCCCCTCGACCGGCTTGCGGATAAAGGAATCCACGTTCTGCGCGAATTCACGCACGTGGCCATCGCGGCCGACATGGATAGACACCCCGATGACGACGTGGCCTGAACTTGTCAGGTGCGACATAGTACCCAGCAGCTTGTCCTTCTTCACGACGTTTTTGTACACAGCCTCCCATTCGATCGATCGCCCACCCCTGTCGAACTCGTTCAGCCAGTATGGAAATCTTGATGGCTGGGCAGCCAATCTGCGTGCATGAGACGCATGTGAGCGGGGAATGGGCTGGGGCACAGGTGCAGGGATAGGACGGGATAGCATCGGTACCCAATGACAACGAGCTGTAGCGATGGGTTCCGTGCGAGGGCTGCTCTGCAGTCATCAAGGCACTTTCGAACGTGAGCAGGGCATGGGTAGCCACTGTCATATTCAGGATAACTGAACTCGTAGATCCGTAGTGGCCCTCGCGTGCACTGGCTCCGAAATGGAAATGAGAACGGATGAGTTTCGTAGAGGACGCGCAAGGCATTGAACGTTCGTGGTGTGCCGTCGACGGGAAAATTGGCCTTTGCCCAGCCTGCCATGTCTAGGAGATTGAACGCAGTGGTTTCGCCGCGACGCAGGTGCCCGAGTGTCGTTTTGTTGACCCGCGCCTCGCCCGTCGGCCATCCACAAGCGGCGATGACGAAGAAGATATCCACTTGCTTCACCTGCGACCCCTGCGAAACATAGTTCGGCGGGTGCGACTCCTGCGGCTGCGGCTGGGGCTGCAGCTGCGGCGGCGGCTGCGGCGGCTGCGGCTGCGCCGGCACTGTCGTTTGGATAGTATGCAGGTGATGGTGGATATGTACCACTGTCGGGGCGCCAGATAAAAGAGTGGCCGTGCGCAACGCTTCGAGCTCACAACGTTTGCGTTCCCTTGCCTTTCGGGAGTACTCTCTGTCACGTACCTTCTTGTCCTCTTTTATCTGTTCGCCACGCTCGCTCTTGTCAGCTTTGAGTTCTGCTCGCCAGCCTTGCCCATAAGCCTTATGATAAGCCTTCTGATAAGCCTTCTTATCCTGCGACCAGACGGGATAATCTACTTGTCTTACCCCTGGGTCCTTGAGCACAAGCTCATCATCCTCCCCGAGATCCTGTAGCACTGCGAATTTATTGCTCGTTTCCATTTTGGTGGTCTCGCGCGACGGTGCGAGAGAGACGAAGCCGGATTAGGTTTGGTCTGGCCGAATATGGGCAGTATATGCATGCATGCCCCAAGGAGCAGCGAGAGCGAATAGGGGGGTAGAGAGGGGGGCGTCTGAAGGGGAGGGGGAGAGGGCCAGAAGGGGGGAAAAAGGACTGGCGACGTCGCTGCGACGCCCTCGAAGCTATTGACAAGATGGGCAAGGCTGGCGAGAAGCGCGCCAGGCGCGATGAGAAGCGCGCGATCAAGAACAAGTGCGCGCACCGTCCACCGATCAGCTCGTCGCCGCCGCGCTGCGCCCGGGAAGCCGCAAGGAAACACCCGTGCTCACCAATGCCACTACCCCTCGCAGGAAAAAGTTTGCGAACCGCAATAGTATCGGCAAGGCAAAGAAGAAGAATGGCTCAGCGGGTCGGTACATGACGCGCACGTCCGCTGTCAACAAGCTGCAAGTGCCGCTGAAGGACTTCCGCAAGCTCTGCATCCTCAAGGGCATCTACCCGCGAGAGCCGAAGAAGAAGTTCAAGGGTGGCAACACGACATACTATTTCGCCAAGGACATCCTCTTCCTGCTGCACGAGCCGCTGCTGGCCAAGTTCCGCGAGCAGAAGGCATTCCTCAAGAAGATCCGCAAGGCGAGCGGCCGGCATGAGCGCAAGCGAGCCGAGCGCCTCGACGGCCGCCGGCCCGTGTACAAGCTCGACCACCTGATCCGCGAGAGGTACCCGACATTCGCGGACGCGCTGCAGGACCTGGACGACGCGCTCTGCCTCGTCTTCCTCTTCGCTTCGCTCGCGCCCTCCAAGTTTGTTCATGCGTCGCGCGTGCAGGCGTGCAGCCGGCTGCGGCGTGAGTTTTACGCGTACGTGGCGCGCACGCGCACGCTTCGCAAGGTCTTCATCTCGATCAAGGGCATCTACTACCAAGCGGAGGTGAACGGGGTGACCCTGACGTGGGTGGAGCCGCACCACTCGTTCGCGCAGCAGCCCACGATGAGCGTCGACTACCGCGTGATGCTCTCCTTCTTAGAGCTCTATGAGGCGATCATGACCTTCGTCAACTTCAAGCTCTTCCACGACCTCGGCGCGGCCTACCCGCCAGAGATCGACACCAAGGCGGACGCTGCGGGCGTGCACCTCGGCGCGGCCGTCCTGCGCCCGCGCCACAACGGGCCCGCGCTCCCCCTCCCGGCCGCCAGCCCGCTCGCGCTCACCGCCACGGGCGACGTAGGGAAGCCCGCGCCTCCAACGGCCGCGCAGCTGAGCTCACTCAAGGCCAAGCTCGCAGCGCTCGACGAGGAGGACGAGGACGAGGACGGCGAGGACGGTGAGGACGGTGGCAACGGCGAGGGCGAGGGCCTGGGCGCCGACGCGGCCGCAGCCGCAGAAGCTCGAGGCGGCGCGTGGAGTGGTGTTGGGGGCCTGCTCAACCCCCTGGGCGAACACGACGATGCCGAGGCGCTCTCACCAGAGGCGACAGCGCTGCGCACGCTCTTCGCGGGCTGCTACCTCTTCTGCGGGCGCGAGACGCCTGTGCCCTCGCTAGAGTTCATCATCCTCGCGTGCGGGGGTAAGGTTGGTTGGCAGGGCGAGGCGTCGCCCTTTCAAGAGGGCGACGCATGCGTGACGCACCAGATCGTCGATCGTCCAATGGAGGGCCAGCCGGCCGCCGCGGCCAAGCGCGAGCTTGTGCAGCCGCAGTGGGTGTACGACTGCCTGAACGCGCGCCAGCTGCTCCCCACGCATGCCTACCGGCCGGGCGTCAAGCCGCCGCCCCATCTCTCGCCTTTCGTGGACGGTGGAGAGGGGTACACTCCGAGAGAGCGTGTGCGGCAGGCCGTCATGGAGGCGCAACGCGCTGCCGAGGGGGGCGAGGACGGCGAGGACGACGAGGAGGAGGAGGAGAACGAGGATGGCGAGGGGGACGAAGACGAGGACGGCGACCCCGGGATGGATGTGGACGATGGCGAGGACGACGACGAGGACGACGAGGAGGGCGAGGAGGACGAGGAGGACGAGGGAGAGATGGACGAGGAGGCAGTGTACGCCGCTGAGCTCGCGGCCGAGCTCGGGGGCTCGTACGCGGCGCCCACGACGGCCAAGCGCCAGAAGAAGGCGGCGGCGGCGAGTGGCGCGAAGCTTTCAAAGGAGGAGGAGGAGAAGCAGCTTCAGATCATGATGCTGACGAAGAAGAAGCGGAAGCTCTATGAGCGCATGCAGTACGGCATCCGCAAGAAGGAGAGCGCAGCGGACGCGTTGCGTGCGAAGCGGCAGGCGCTTGACCAGGCGGCCGCGCCCAAGATGGGCAGCGGTGGAAAGGCCAAGAAGGTGAGGGTTGAGTAGACGAGTACCGTACATTTACGCCGACATCGTACCGAACTCCGAAGAGAACAGTACAAGTGAGAAGAACTGTTGGAGTAGTGATGAGTCATCAAACGTGCGAGCAGTAGTTCAGATTCTTGGTCAACGAAATCGCTTGCATTTCGCTCCTAATCGGGTCGTTTTCGCCGATCCAAATTAGGCACAGAAATTGTTCGTCGAGAATGCTGAATATCGCGTTGTTGGTTTTGGCGGCGGACAAGTTCTGTGCGCCGCTTACGAACCATGACGGCTACGTGTACACGACGTTCGTTGGGATCGGCACTCCTGCGCAGCACATTTCAGTCGTGCCAGACACGGGCTCGTATGATCTCGTGGCGGCCTCCACGCTCTGCAAGAGCGATGCCTGCGAGAAACACCATCTCTTTGCGCCGGAGCATTCGACCACGTACCACAGTGAAACGCGCTCTAACATGCTGCGGTACGGACAGGGCGATATTGCCGTCCTGGACACCACAGACAAGGTCACCTTCTTTGGCAGCGCTTCGTCGAATGCGCAGCTTCACGATGGCGCGTTGGTGAGCGTCGAGCTCATCGAACAAGAGAGCCTCGAGGGCTTCAAAGTCGCGCCGTACGACGGTATCATGGGCATGGGCAAGTGCAAGACTAACGATCTCGGGGGCGATGCCTTTCTCGAGGACATGAATATCGAAGGCTTCACGCTGTGCCTGGGCGACACGAAACTGTCGGGGAGTGGCGTTGGCGGCCGGCTCGAAATGAACTCGAAGCTCGAGGTGGGCGGCGACTACAAGAAGCTCGATACCGTTGGTCAGCACGTGTGGGGCGCCCCGCTCGATCACGTGGGCGTGCACGGCCAGCCCTCATCCTCCGAGTGCTCCGAGCACTCCAAGTGCGCGGCGATCATCGACTCGGGCACCACCTTGCTGACGTTCCCCAAGAGCGTGGTCCATAGCCTCTACACCGCCATCGAGATGGGCTGCTCCGAGGCCGACTGCCTCCTGACGCTGCAGGACCAGAAGGAGTGCTCGGGCCCCCACTACAATGCGCTGCCCAACCTCGAGCTGCGGGTCGGCGGTGTGGACCTCGTCCTCACCCCGCGAGTGTACATGGGCGAGATGGACGTGGACATCTCGGCGGCGAGCATGGACGAGACGGACGGCAAGGGCGATCGCAAGATCAAGAACAGCCACCTCGATGCCTCGATTCGTGACTATGAAGTTGGCATCCGGTGTGTCCCAATGCTCTCCTCTATGGATGAGCGCACAACGTCGGGTGCGCTGGTCATTTTGGGCATGCCCTTCTTGCGCGAGTACGCCGTGTACTTCGACCGATCGGACTGGGGCATGTCGGTGGCCCAGATCCACGGAGAGCACGTGTGCTCCAAGTGCGGCAGCGGCCTCGACGCTTCTATGGCCGCCCTTGGCGGCCTCGACGCTTCCGTGGTCGCCCTTGACGGGGATGCAGACGATGATGATGGAGACAACGGTGATGGAGGTGATGGTGATGGAGACGACGATGATTCAGACGACGATGATGTACCCCCCGGTCGGTATGCCGGCGAGGATCACGACGATCGCAAAGTTGACCGCGATGGCCGCAAAACGGACCGCGACAGCCGCAGAGACGACCGAGACGGCCGCATGGACGACCGTGACGGCCGCAAAATGACTCGTGACGGCCGCAAAACGACTCGCGACGACAACTCGGACAATGAACGCAAAACGGACCGCGACAACCGCAAGAGCACTCGCGACGACCGCAGCTTTGACCGCGACAGCCGTAAGACAACTCGCGACGATCGCAAGACAACTCGCGACGACCGCAACAGCGACCGCGACACCCCTCACGACACCCCAGGCCGCCGTGTCGCTGCCCTTGACACCCTCGAGCAGGACGAGAGTGGTGACGGCGATGGTGGCAGTGGTGACGGCGATGGTGACAGCGGCCTCGACGCTGTCCTTGCGTCTGAAAGAGAGGCTGGTCGGCGCGCCTTCGCACGCCTCTCCGCCCTCGATGCAGACGGCGAGGATGCACCCCACGGCCGGTTTGCGGGCGAGGACCCAGACAGTCGCAAGTCGGACCGCGATGGCCGCAAGATGGACCGCGACGGCCGCAGTGACAACCGTGACGACCGCAAAGACACCCGCGAAGGGCGCAAGACGGGCCGCGACACCAATCCCGAGGCTGTCGCGCGCGACAGCCGCAAGACGGACCGCGACGATCGCAAGACGACCCGCGATGGCCGCAAGACGGACCGCGACAGCAACCGCAACAGCCCTGGGCTCGACGAGTCCCTGGACGAGGATGCAGACGGCGAGGATGCACCCCACGGCCGGTTTGCGGGCGAGGACCCAGACAGTCGCAAGTCGGACCGCGATGGCCGCAAGATGGACCGCGACGGCCGCAGTGACAACCGTGACGACCGCAAAGACACCCGCGAAGGGCGCAAGACGGGCCGCGACACCAATCCCGAGGCTGTCGCGCGCGACAGCCGCAAGACGGACCGCGACGATCGCAAGACGACCCGCGATGGCCGCAAGACGGACCGCGACAGCAACCGCAACAGCCCTGGCATGCTTCAAGCGCTGCTGCCCGAGGCCGAGGTGAAGGTTGAGCTTCCAAGTGTGATGCTGATGTTGGATGACGTCAACGATACGCGCGCCTCGCCGATGAAGGTAAGCTTGCTGCGCGGGCCGAGCTTTTTTGGAGTGCCCACCATGATGCTGGACGAGAATGGCGACCCCATCACGGCCTCCACGTTCACACCTGGCAAGGACGGCAAGGAGCGGCTCGTGGCCAAGCCAGTTCGCGGCAACCACAACACGAAACAGATGCGCGTGTGGGTCCTGTGATCTGTGAGAGAGCGATGGGCCGATGCGCCGAGCAGGTGAGAGAGAGCGGGGAGACGAGCCAGTTACGCCCGGGCTGAGCGCGATCATGTTGAGGTGGTACCAACCAGTGACGCGAACTATCTGTACTCTGTGGTCGACGTTCCGGCTGTTGTTGGTGTTGTTCAAACCGGGCACGTGTTTCGTCCGCAGGCATGGCAGAAGGGATTCTTTTTACCATGTGGTTTCAACACGCAGAGATGGCAACATCCATAATCTGGTGTCCGCATGCAAAAAGCTCGAATGGCCCAAAATGCAAAAAAATGAAACGTATTTTCACTCTTCGCGTCTGCTTTCAATGTCAGGGATGCGTCACGACGGGATCAACACATCAATCAGGACCGCCGGCTCTGCTCTCAGCGCCACGACCTCCACATTTACAAGTGCGCCTCCTATGGATGCAGGCCGTGCTGCGGCCAAGGTGCAAGCCGTAACGCGCGGAAAGAAGACGCGATCTGAGATCTCGATGTCTCCGCCGGTAGTGTCATCCAGTCAGCCCGCCAACCGTTCCCCGAGCTCCCCCGATAAGCTCGGGAATTCATCCTCAAGGAGTTCCAGGGCAAGCTCGCCGACGTCGATCTTGCGCGGGGAACGTATTCTCATTCAACACGAAAGCGCTCAGACCGACTTGTCCGGCGACACGGTCGAGGCGGCGCGCTCGCATATGGCGATTGTTGTGGCGGCGGCAAACGATGCGGTCGCCATCACTGCTGCCGAGGCTGCGAAGGACGTGGCCGAAGTGATGGCGATCGTACACGCCGAGAAGCACGCGCGTGAGGAGATCGAGCGCCACTGCAACGAGCTTGTTCGAAAGTGCGAGGAGGACATAGCCAACGCGCACTCGACTTCCAGCCAGGCGGAGCGGGAGATTGAGGCCGTGCGAAGCCATTGCGAGCAGGAGCTTGCGGCAATGGGGGCGAGGTTGCGCGAAGCGCTCGAGATCACGGCGCAGGCCCTTGCAGCCAAGCGCATTGCAGAGGATAGTGCCACCGAGGCGCGTTTGGCCGAGGCGGCGGCACGAAAAGCGGAGGCGGAGGCCATCGCCGTGGCCGATGCGGCGCGTCGCTCAGAGGCGGCCATGGTCGGTCAGGCGATAGGTGCGCGTGAGGAGGCGCGCATCGAGAGCGAACGCGCGCGAAAGGCCGAGGCCGAAGCGCGGTGGGAGGCGCTCCAGCAGCGGGCGATGGCGCGCGAGAGTGGCGAAGCGCACCTGATCGCTGTCAAAGAGGCGGAGGTTACAGCCAGGGAGGCGGAGCTCCAGCGCGCGGCGCGTCTGGAGGCGGAGAAGCTTGTCCAGAAGACCGCAGACGAAGTCCTAGAGGCCAAGCGAGCGGCCGAGGCGGCGCAGAGGCAAGCAGGCGCGAGAGAGGCGCTCGAACAGCTCGAAAAAGAGCGCAGGATGTCCGCACTCGCAGCAGAGCGCCAGGCGCACATGGAGCGCGAGCTGGCGCACGGCACGCTGAGCGCACGCCTACAGGAGACGCAACGCGAGCTGGCTTATCGGCGCCAGGCCGACCACATCGAGGTGACCTTGCCCGAGCAAGTGCGCCGCATCGAGGCTCGGGCAACTGAGGTTGAGGACCGCGCACGTGCTCACGAGGCGAGCATTGCGAGCCTGCTCCACTTGGTGGACGTTGGTTCAGCCGAGGTGGAGCGGCGCGTGGCGGTTGAGCAGCACAGGACACGAATGGAGGCGGGACGCCAGAGCCGCTCTCGCGCGCGGGGCACTCTAACCCCGAGCAGCAGCAGAAGCACCAGCCCATCGGCACAAGGGTCGAGCCAGACCCCATCACCACGCACGAATCAGCCGCAGCCCACATCCCTTCGCACATCATCGCCGGAGGGATCACCGACCACGGGCGCAGCTTCGACCTTGAGGAGGCTCGCAGGCAGTCCAAGGGGCAGTGACGGCCGCGTCTCCTGGGCCCCCGCACAGAGCTCGGCACAGAGTCCGGAATGGAAGCAGGCTTGGAAATACGGTGGTAAGTAACTCACGCACAGCTAGTATCCCTGGGCATATGCCCCTGCCACCTGCCTGTCGTCGGTCGAGTGAGTCATGTTGCGTGCCGTGTGTGACAAGTAGTGTGAGTCATGCATGTTGTGCCGTGGTCACTGGTCTCGGTGACAAGTGTGATTGACATGGTGAGTGAGTGCGTGTTGTCGCCACCAGGGGGACCTGAGTCTGCGTGCGCTGTTGTCTGGCTGTGTGTGCACGGTGCGTCTGTGGCCGGTGAGCGTTGAAGTATATGACAAGATACATGTATATCTTCGTCGGATCATTTATGATTTAAGATACATTTGAGATACGCGAGGCATGTACACACGCAGGATTCTACATGTATCCGAAATGCGACATGAAGTGGGGTGTGGGGTCGGTGAGTATGTGCGCTCCTGTGCCGTGTTCCTCGGTGACAAGCGGTGTCCGGTGAGTCATGCAGTGCACGTACGTAAATCGTTGTCAAAAGTTTCTCAAAACTACTCGTAACGAAACTCCAAACTTCCGCGTCGTCCGAAAAGAACGAAAAGACCCTCGTTCGACCGTCGGGAGCGTCGGTGGGTCTTTTCCATCTCTGCGGCCTGCAGCCTGGTCCCATGGAAAGCACACCAGCGAGCAATCCAGTCGTCTACCACCACGCACCCGAGCCTCGAACATATTACCGCGGCAAAAGTCGCTCGTCGCTCGTCGAGACATCGAGACACGGGTCAGCGATTACAAAACGCGACATCGATGCCCCGGCCGAGCCGGAGAGGGTGACCACGATGGGTGCTCCACCTGAGCGCATCGCGCCAACGTCGGGCTATGTGAAGCTCTTTGGCCCGAATCACACGATGGCTCCGGTAGACCATGGCTTCGCAACGAGGAAGCAGTTTTCTCACGGTGACATTGAGGTGCGCGAAGGCAAGGACGGCATTTCCTTCCAAGAATACAAGAAGATGACGGCAGGCGACCGTTTTCTTGCGTGGGGATCAATGACCACGAGCGCGGTTACCGTTCTCGGCTGGCGCCACCTGTGGGGAAAGATCACCCTCGTGAAGGAGGGTGAGCTTGCCCTGGTCAGGACGTGGGACGGCAGGATGCGTGTTCTCGGCCGCGGCCTGTACCTGTCGAGCACGGTCGGGCCGACGGCCGTGCGCAAGCACAACTCGAACGAGGACTATATGCAGCTTGGTATCTTCCATGTCGTCCACGTGGTCCCTGGCAAGGTTGGCCTAGCCACGCACAACGGTAAGCCCCTCCTGCTCACCGAAGGACACCACATGATCAATGATGCCCTCTTCAAATTCGAGCGCTCTGCCGACCTCACGGATGAGTACATCCACGTGTCGACCGCGCACATCATCACCGTCCCCACGGACAAGATTGGCCTCGCCATCATCGCCGGCGAGGGACACATCCTAAGCCCAGGCAGGCATATCTTCAACGACCCGGTCTTTCAGTTCATTGGCTTTAAGGACTCGACCGAGCCTCACATCGGGCTACACTCGAAGCACCGGCTGTACGTGCCTAAGGGGCAGATCGCGCTCGTGGCCGTCGACGGGCAGCCGCACATGCTCGAGAACGGTGTCTACTGCTTCGACGCGGCCGCCTTCGTGTACAAGCAGACAGCAGACGCAAAGACTCCGTACCTATTCATCCACACGCTCCACCGGATGTACCTGCCGGAGGGTCAGATCGCCCTGGTCATGTACGACGGGCGAGGCGAGCTGATCGAGACGCCCGGCGTGCACGTGATCGACTCGCCTACCTTCGAGCTCAAGGGGTTTGAGAAGTCGACGGTCGAGTTCATGACGGTCGGCGAGTGCTCGCGCGTGCTTGTCAAGGCGGGCCATGTGGGAAAGCTTAACATCTCTGGCTCGAACGAGCTGCTGCCGCCAGGAGTGCATGAGTATCGCGAAACGCAGAACGTCTCGTATGAGGGCTCGAGCCCGCGCACGTGCGTGTTCAGCCTGCGCAACGGCTTCCTCAACTGCCTGAACAACGTGCACGTCTGTCTCTCGAGCTAGATAGAGGCCCACGGAGAGCTGGCGAACCCACACCCTGCGGCACAACCTGCAGGGTCGTCTGGCAGCCTTCCCCAAAAGGTGGGAGCCACACCTGTAGATGATGTGAGGGGAGGACGACAGGTGGATGGTGATGGTGATGATTGAATCCGTGGATAATCTCAGAGACGGGGGGAAAGAGAATTGGCGACTATTAAGACCGGCAGGCTGTACATCTCAGATCAAAAGTGGACCTATCATTGAATATATTAGCCGCACGCTACGCATATAGTTAAAGGGGGAAGAGGAGCCCGCTCACCTGCTCTTGAGCTTTTCTCAGCCTTCCATGGCAGCCTTCACGCACGCTGCCTCTGGTGTTGTGCTGGTGCGTCACACAGGCAGCGTGTCGGAGCCCCGTGTGCGTCAGGCCTACGCGCTGCTGTGATAAAGTATAGTACCATCCGATCGATCTTCCGCTTTTCCCTAACCCTTTTCCATCGTTCTTCCGAGTCGCGACCGAGTGTGTGCTGCTTACGTGTTGTGTGAACGTTAACACGACAGACGCGACAACCGGTGCTAATGCACTGTTACTGCGAGTTGTGTGTATTCATATGAACAGCCGCGCATTGAAAAACACCACGCGGCGTTGTGGTCCCATGTCGTGGGCGTCCGAGTTCAATTGTGCAGGACCATGCGGCCGGAAACGATTGATCGCTGCAGTTTTCTCAAACAAGATGCTAGACAAGGCGCGCAAGGACGAGCATGCGCCAATACGCTGCAAGGAATGCGTGGAGGCGGCCGCTGCTGAGGAACGAGCTGTTGCTGCTGCGAAGCAGGCAGCAAAGGCTTCTGTGGCCGAGACATTGCCAGTGGCGCCCGTGCCAACCGACGGCCCGAACGCGCTGCCGCCACCGCCTCCGCCTCCGCCAACAGAACAACACGTGTGCTCGGCGTGCGGGAAGACGCTGGCAGCAGAAGCATTCAATCGCACGCAGCTTGCCAAGGGCGTCGGGAAGCAGCGCTGTCGTGAATGCGTCGAGCAGGCTGAGAAGCAGGCAGTGGCTTCCTCAGACACACAACGAGAAGCGTCGCTCGCCGAGGCTCGGGCAGCGCTCAAGGAGGCAGAGGCCTCGGGCTCAGCCGCGCAAGTGTTGAAGGCATCCACGACGCTCGCTGCATTGGAAGCCCAGAAGGTTACCGGTTTGAAGCCAGTGGTGCTCGGACGAGGACGCGCAGGGGGCTCTTGGCGCGGGCGCAGTGGCAGGTGAGCATGCGCGGCCACATAATCTCTTGAGGATCTCACACTGACGACGGAACGCGAACCGGGAAGGGAACCGGCAGGGCCAGGGGGCCAGGGCGCAGTGAAAGGCAGAGGAGAGCTCAGGAGCGCTTTCAATTCTGAGTAACTGCAGAGTGGCCATTGTGCTGTGGGATGTTAAGACGCGGAACAGAGAGAAATACCTAAAGCGAACACGCAAATGCACGGTTCCCTAGTTGTACTACCCGGGGATAAGGACCCTCCGACGCCTCGTACGAGCTCCCCACCACAATGGTTCGCGATGTTTCCGTTCGCGCCAGTACGGTTATGGCGGTGGGGAGTATCCGGGCCGGAGTGGCATCGTGCCATGCGATCTCGGAGCGCCGCCGGCAGCCGCCGCGATCACAACACCCGCCTCGCCTGCTGCGTTCGGCGGATCCTGACCGACGAGCCCCGACGATCGAAGGAGCGTCTCACATAGCTTGCCGACGAGCCCCGGAATGAGCGTCTTACATTGCTACTCGTTTCCCCTTCTGCACCTCCGCCAGCATCGCCTCGACCTCCATCCGCTTCCTGAGGGTGAACGCAAGCAAGGCACCAAGACATCTGTGAGTGTGAATATCGGCGCCATCGATCACACAGGCCAGTCGCGGCGCCGTAGCTCGCAGGGCAGGAGATGCGGTGCGGCGCAGAAGGCGCGCGATGTGTAGCGCTGCCGGGACGCACTTTGTCTCCTCTTCTAGCTTCTTTTGCAGCTCATCAATCTGCGTCGGAAGGGCAAACCGCGGTTGCTCAGCGGCGTGTGGAGCAAAGGGGAGCATCCTGGACCGCCATCCGGGCGCGCGCGGACGGGGAGCCGGCACTTGCCTTATTCCGCGTCGCTGTGCTTGCCACGCTGATGCGCGACGTTGTGACCGAACCCCGGCTCTTGTAAGACGCCTCCGACACAAGGTCGTCCGGGTACTCCTCATCGCCGAACATGTATGGCGCGTTGTGCATCGTCTCCTTGCCGATCCGCTGCTTCCAGAACTCAGAAAGCTGCACATTGTACATGTTGTACTGGCGCGACATCGTGCCCTGGTCTTTGCAACAACGACCGGCTCAGCGGCCTTGAGGAGCTCGGGCACACGCTTTACAAACGCTGTTGCGAACGAGCGCTGTTCAATACAACGCGAAACCCAAACACGGGGGCCGCTATCGCATGGACGGAGGCCACCGTGATCGCGCGTTCCTGTACTGCGTTTTTTTATAAATCTGACATTGGCAGTGGATTCACAGACTGTGACAATGAAGGGCACGGCCATTTTCATTGTGGCTAAGGGCTACCATATGGGCTCGAAGTGGTTCGAGGAGACGTTCAATCGTTTGCCGGGCTGCGCCTTCATGTTCGAGTTCGAGCACTGTTTGCGCCACGCAGGTCGCCAGATGGTTCAGCAGGCTGAGAGTGGCTTTCGGGCTCCGCTTTCTGGCTCCGTTCTGGCTCCGCCCAACTACACGCTTCGATTTCTGCAGCACGGCTGCCGGTGCTCCTGGAGCTGCGCGCCGGACGAAACGTGCCAGGGCACTAATCATGGAAATCGTAGTGACAGCAGCAGCAGTGGCCAGCACGCGCACCACTCGATGTCAGAAACGGCAGTGCCACTAGCCTCAACGCACGGCTCACACTGCCGCGCGGTTGGCGTCTCCTTTGGCGCGCTCGGTCCAACGTACATATCACATTTGCAGGCGCTCATCCGGCTCGAGCCGCGCGTTGCGGTCGTGGTGCACGTGCGCTCAAATCACATCAAGCACGGGCTCTCCTTCTTGCGAACCTCTTGCCAGGGTGAGAAGAATCACGTGGTGGGTGCGCCGTCGGCGCCTCTCGCGAAGCACACGGCGCGCATGTACGTGCCGGCGCCCTTGCTCGTGCTGCGCGCCCTCCTCGCGGCGCGTGCGCAGGACAAGGTGCTCCGTGACGCAAACGAGATCCGTGGCGAGCGCAAGCTCGCTTACGTTGTCCGGTACGAGGCCATGCAACGCGACATTGGCGCCGAGATGGGCGCGCTGCTGCGTGCACTCGGAGCGCCCGCCTCGCATGCCAACCCACCGCAGTCGGCGGTGGCGCTCGTCAAGGCCGGCTCCGACTTCGCGGGCGACATGCTCACCAACATGGCGCAGCTCGAAGCGCAGCTGCTGAGCCTGCCGTGCTTACTCTCAATGCTCGTCGCGCGCGGGCCCGTGGCCTTTGAGTTACGCGCGTGTGAACGGGAGCTCGCTCAGTTGCCGGCGGGATTGAAGGCCGCCATGAACGCAGAGAGGTCCAATCGGACCACGATCAAGGTGGCGCTCTTCCCACGCGAGTGCGAGGGGCAGTCGCACATCGCCATCAGCGACTCTCTCTCTGGCAGAGAATCGCGTTCAAACTCGGAGCTTACAACTTAAACTGAGGGGACAATGCGATTCGCGCCAAAGGTGTTATAGTCTAGGGTAGATCAAATGCTACGGAGTACGGTCGGTCCTAGGTCGGTCTCCGCGGCCCAATGCCAATCCGCCGGACCTGCAGCCACGTGCCGCGTCCGCTCGGCTCGTGGTCGTGCGCCCGCTCGGGCTCGCGCTCCGCTCGACGGACTCGACTTTGAGATCATATGACATATCACATATTAAGGCCATATTTAATATTAATATCACCATCACACAAGGTCAAGGACACATTTAATTCCGAATTTCCGAAATCGGCCGCACCCTCCGAGCCAGGACGGGCCCTTCGGGCGGGGGCGGGGTTGCCCAGAGACGACGGGGCGGGGGCGCCGCGCGCCACCGCCGCCGGCACCCTCGACCCGACCGCACGGGGACGGGATTCGCGCAATTGGATTCGCGCACGGATACTGTAACGCCGCATGTGCACGCGGACACGGACCCACGAGCCTAACGCGCGTCATGCGCCTGTAACGTCCCGCGCGCCGCACACGTCCCCCGCACGTCCCGCACGTCCTGATCCTCCTGAATTCAAATCACAATCATTGCGTGGCCGGTATCTTACCCCATGCCATGCGCGGCGTAGGCCGGCGCTCGTCGCCCGCCTCTTTAACTTGGCTGCCTTCTGTCGAGACCACCTTTCCCGCCACCAGTTTGGGCCGTCGACCGGGGGCGTGGAACTGGCCATGGAATTGGCCGGGCTGGGAAGCGACAGCCTTGTACTTTTCGGCGCCTGGCCCCCGAGCGCTCCGCTGGGCACGGGGGGTGGTGGTGCTGCGGTTGCTTCCAGCGGAGACGCCAGAGCCACGTGGCGTCGAGCGTGGCGTCGAGCGCGGTGTGGTCTTCGCGGAGCCGCTCCGGCGCTTGACCGCTTCGGATTTCGGACGGCGATCCTCCGCGTACGGAGTCGCTCTAGCCGCGGCAGAGGCATCGTATCCGAGGGTCTGGTTGACGTCGCCGCCGGTGTCGACGCAGGTCGTACCATCGGCATTGTACTCGTGCGACTGGCTGCCAATCTGCGTGTTGACCTTTTTGATGGTCGAGCCGTCGGCCGAGACGCCCTGCTCCTTGCGGTAGTCGCCGTGCCCGCCGATACGCTCAAAGTCTCCCTGCTTGAGGGTGCCCAGCTGGTTGCGCCCGACCAGCTTCGACTCGTACGAGCCGTAGCGCGTGACGGCCACGGAGCGCGCGCCGGTGACGCGCTCGACGTCCTTGAGCACCCGAGTCTGCTTCTCCTCCTCGGTGTCGGTGTCGTGCGAGTAGAGCGCCTCCATCGTGCGCCGCAGAAGGCTCACATCGAATTCTCCAGACGGGTCGTCCGTGGCCGTCAGCCGCTGAGCAAGGGTCTCCTCCTGCTGTAAGTAGCCGCGGTTGTCATGTGACAGCCCCGCAGCGCGCATGATGTCTTCGGCAAAGGTTCTCCACGAGATACGGCCTTCCCCGTCGGCCATGGGCGACAAGATGAATGGAGAGTAGATCTCGATCAGCTCATCGTGGGTCATCGCGAGAGCCGTCCATTGATCGCCGAACACGTAGCAGATCGCTCGCCGGAAGGTAGTGACGTCGATGCATGAGAAGCCACGCTGCGGCATGCGCGAGAAGGCGGAGCGTTGCAGGAAGGTGGACATGAGAGCCGGCACGTCCATGGTGCGCTGACGGATGAGCGCCGCCATTCGAAGGCGGATGGGCAGGTGCGCCTTCTTCATGAGCAAGTCGCCTGGCATCACCGCCTCGCTTTGCTGGAAGTAGGTGAGCATCTCGCTGCTGGAGGAAGGCAGGCGTATCGAGGCTCCAAAGGTAGGAAGCGTCTCGAAGCTTTGAAGCTTGCTGTGCAGCGTGCCACCTGAGATTATTGAGCCCGCCATCGAGTGTTGCGCTCGCATCCGGTCCATCTTTGCGCGCCCCGGGTGTAGCCCTCGCGGCGCGACGCTGTGGCGCGACACTATATCGCCGGCTTCTTTGAAGCCTGCGCCAGTAGGGGCCACGAGCCTTCCGAACTCGTCCTTCTCGCGACATAGCCAGGGCGCCTGGGTGTTGGTCTCTGGGCTGTTGGTCGTCAGCAAATTGGACGCAAAGTCCAAGATGGCTCGGGTAGGGGGGAACCCAGAGATGGGATCCCGATCAGGATAGCGTTTCGGCCGGTCAATGACCGGATGGCACGGCTGGGAGAAGGCGAACGGCATCGATGGTCTGATGGCCGGATGGCCGGCCGGCGATTGGACTGCTTTATCCCAAGATTTGGGCGCACGATTGCATGCAGTTTCGTGTATCATTACATGTTCACTGGAAGGAGTCTATGCTCATGTCTAAGGAATTCACACAACTGCCTGTGAATGCTCTTCGACGCAAAGACCGCTCGATGAACTGCTCGATGCATCCGCCGCCGCTGGGTTTCGCAACGGTCGCACTGGATGCTTACCTCCGCCACGCGGAAGCACATCTCACCCTGAGCGCCGGTTTGCCACAGCCGAGTGTAGCTGCTTACTACCCTCCTCGTCTGCCGCCACCTGGCATACCGCTAGCAGTGCCACAGCCAAGTGCAGCAGCGCCCGCTAGGCATCTTATGCTCACTTCTCATCAGCTGCCGAATCGCAACCCAAACCAAGTTGTGCTCGATGAGAATCGCTTCGAGCACCTTCACCGGTACGAAAAGCTTCTTCAGGAGTGCGCCAAGGAGCTGACGACGTCGCCGCATTCCGACCGCCTATTGACAGCACGGCCGTTCACGTCTTCGCCGCCAGCATCGGCGGTGGAGGCAGCATCGGAGGCGACCAAGGTGGCGGCACCAGCCGATGACACACCTGGAGCCGCGCTCAGACGAGTGGACAACCTCGTCAACAAGCTGGCACAACAAAAAAGCAGAATGCGTAAGTCAAAATAAGGACGGTGTTTGGCGCAGCGTGTACGGTGTAGTTGTACAGTAGCTCAGACTAGGTCCCGTTTAACGTATCGACGTCATGCACACATACATGTATCTAGTAACTGAGTGGAGTCGATGCTCAACCCGGGCGCGGGCCGTCCGTACGCGGCCACGCCTGACAGGCCCGCGCCCGGCGGCGGACGATCGGATCGGGATCCCCGGCCATGGCGCTCCCGCGCCGGGGCCGATACACCACCACGCACCGATACACCGTTCACATACGGACCCGACGCCACCGCACCGATGCGCATGGCGCGGGTCGCGGATCTGTCGCGCGGGCCCCCGCTCTGCGGCCGCCACCAAAGGACACGCTGGACGTGAAGCTGGACTCTGCTGTCTCTCAACTCTCTCCGCTTTCCGGACACACACTCAGCACCACGACCGTCGCGAAAAGCGCACGCGATGTTTGCATCACGCGTCGGCACATCCCAGGCGGAATGTGAGGCGCGAGTCCTTGCGGCTCCACGTGCTCGTGTGTGGCTGGGCTCGTCTAAAGGGTAGCGAGGAGCCCCTCGGCTCTCAACCTTGGCTCGTCTCAGCTCCCCTTGGAGAGGCCGATCATGATGCAGCCGGTGAGCGCGGTGAGGATGGCAAGGCAGAGCACGACGTAGTTGCGCGCGCCCGAGATCTCGCCGAAGGCGAACACGCCCCAGAGTGCTGAGACGATGCCCGGCCCGGAGCAAATCATCGGAAAGGCGACCGACTGCGACATGGCGGTGTTTGCGAGGAACCACATAGTCTGTGCGATCGCCCACATGACGCCCGAGAGCATGGCCGGTAGCGTGAGCCGGTTGTTGATCATGGGCGAGCCGCGCATGATCACGCAGTACACGATGAACCACAGCGTCGACGTGGCGAAGATGCCGGTAAAGTGAGAGAAGATGTAGTCGAGGTCGTTGGTGGGGCCGTGGTGGTTTGCTTTGACCCACGAAGGCGGGCTGAAGGTGTTGCCGAAGAGGATGCCCGCGGCCACCGCCCCGAAGATGCCGAGCATGCGCTTGACGCTCTGCTGCTTCGTCGTCGCCGCATGATTGCTCAGGAGCACATCATTCATCCCGCCCACATCATAGTTCACCGCGCGCGTCTGTTCCGCAGGCTTGATTTGCGTGTACATGCCGAGCGCGATGACGGTGAGCGCGACGCCCGCATAGTTGAGCGGCGGGCTCTTGAGATGCTCGAGGTCGCCGTGCCCGTTCGTCACCAGACCGAACATACCCGAAGCCCAGCCCATGAGCATGTTGGCGCTGCCCCAGATTAGCAGGCCAAGGGACAGCCCGATCATATTGATCACGGGCACGCTCAGTGTGTTGCCCGTCGCCCAGAGCGCGCCGCCGAGGCACGCTACGGGCACAAACTTGACGCTGTACTCATCAGGTCGGCCTGTCGCGATCATCTCGTCCGGCTGCAGATCGCCATGCGCGCCGTGGACATCCACGTCGCCAACAATGCTTGGCACGGCGTACACGAGCAGCTGGATCAAGAGCCCCGTCATCCAGATGGCGGAGCACATGACCCACTGATAGTACATGCCGTCATACGTCTCGTACCGCTTCACTGGCACGAAGTTGCTACCGAAGAAGACAGACGCAATCAGCACTTCCACATATCCCCAAGCGCTCGACTTGTCGGCCGGCGGCGGCGGCGGCGCCACGGGAGGCGCGGGAGGCAGCGCGGGAGGCAAATTACCTGCCGACACCTTGGCACCCACGAGGGTGTCCACGGCATTGGTCGACGGCGCGGCCGCAGAGAGCGACAGAATTGCAAGAAATGATAGCGCGAGCACCATTCTGTGCTGTGATGACGGGGATGCCGACGATTGACCTGTAAACTTGGTCGTGTTATTTCAAACAATCTCTTGGCTCGCGAGCAACACAGAGAGCTGAGCGCTCAGCCGCTCGAGCTGGGCGCGCTTTGCGATCCTGCCGTGGCTGAACCCATTGCCCCCGCGTGCCGTCTCGCTGATATTGACGGATCCTTTGCCATCCTGCTTGGCAACGAAAACGGCCCAGCAGAACCACAATAGCTCTGTGCCCGCCACGGCCTTGCTGTGGTCCACGTGCCATGATATTGTCATCTTCTCGAAAATATCGGTCGTGATGAGAAGGAAGCGCTCCTGCAGAGGCGCTGCAGGAGCGCATACAGGTAGGCAGTTACGCAGCCATGGCAGACAAGCAGCCCAGTGAGATAGTCCTGGAGGCAAGACACCGCCAAGCAGTGTCGGCACGCGGATCGATGGGTGCGCCTCACGCATCGCGCCACGGATCATCTCGATGGCAGCCTCAATGGTGTACATCTCGGTGGGCGCGGGCGCGTCCTCCACGGTGCCGGTCTCAGCGTGCACCGATTTTTCGCCGCCCTTCTCGCCCTTGCGCTCGCGCTCCTTCTTCTCGGAGCGCTCGAAAGGCTCGCCTGCCTCCGTGATGCGCGCCGCGAAGAAGCTGGAATGGCTCGCGGAATGGCTCGCCTGCCTCCACATCGGGGGCTTGTCTTTCATGACGGGGGCGCCCTCAGACTGGCTCTCTCTGGGCGGGGTACACTCCTCCTGCTGCAGCTGATTGACGAGCGCGATGTAAAACTCCCGCGCCTCCTCGGCAGGCATTGTGCCGAGTGCTAACCATGCCTTGTGCTTTTCTTTGGCGACAATATCGAAGACACCTGCATTTGCCTGTTCGGGTGCCGAGCCTACCTTGGCCTGCTTGAAGTACGCATACAGCTTCAGCTTGTTTTCGTTGGTGCAACTCTTTGGCAGCGATGGTGCGGCGGCGGTGGCGGCTCTGAAGGCCTCATCCCTGGCCGTGTCGGACAACATGACATGTGTGATGGAGACTTGCCAAAATAGCGTGAAAGATCTCGCACCATTTTCGTGGGTGAAGGGTCACACTGCGTGCGCTAATCTTCCAAGATACAGAACGGTACCGGTACCGGTACGTGTAGCAAATGTGCCCGTGTGCGCCCGTGTGCCCCGTGTGTGTCCTGTGTGTGTGTCCCAGCTCCCCTCGGTGTCTTTGTCCCGGTAAAAAGGCACCGGGGGGACCAAGGGGCTGGGAGCTCACCCAGCCCCTTGGGGGGACGCTCACGGGGACACTCGCGACAACTCTTGCGTCGGCAACTCGGCACATGCGTCGGCGGCCGGTTGGTTCCAAAAAGTTACTCACGGCGCGCTGACAGGCGTCTGCCATGCGCTCGTCTGTGCTCGTGACGCTTGCTGCGACGACCGTAAGCGGCCTTCACCCCAACATCGTCCTCACGTCTCATGCGCGCCCACTGATCCACCATCGACACTCTTCCACCGGCGTTCGCTGCGGCGTTTCTGAGGATGGCACGCCGGCGTTCGATGAGCTCTCCCGCAATCTCGCGCGCTACAACACGCCGGGCCTGAGGCTACGTACTTCGGGCCCCGTGCGCTATGTAACAGATTTTTTCGATCGGCTCGTTGGCGGCGTGAGCGGCTCTGGTCGTGCTGCAGGTCGCGCGGCCGGTGCCTTGCCAGTGCACGGCGCTGCCGCGCTTCTCACCGCATTCGCATACGCAGCGCAAAGCTACGCGCCAAGGGCCGCGATGGCTGGAGGCGCGCGCGTGAACGCGCTCATCGACAGTGGGCAGTGGCATCGGCTCGTGAGCCCGGTTCTCCTTCACGGCAGCTTCATGCACCTGCTCTCCAACCTCTTCTCGCTCTGGCGTATTGGTCCACTTGTCCAGGCGAGCTTCGGCCCGGCCCGCACGTGGCTACTTTACCTCTCGTCGGGGATCGCAGGCAACTTAGCGGGCCTCGCGTGGGGCCCGGCACGCGGCATGAGCGTCGGCGCTTCGGGCGCCGTCTTCGGCATGATAGGCGCCACGGGCGGCTACGTCTTGCGCAACCGACGGGCGCTCGGCAGTTACGGCGACGCACTTCTGAGCAACGCGGGGCAAATCCTGCTGCTCAACCTCTTCATCGGCACACGGCGTGGTTCGGGCGTCGACAATCTCGCACACGTTGGCGGCTTTGCGTGCGGCGCGCTCGTCGGTCTGCTCGTCGCGCCCGAGGCGGGCCGACGGGAGGGAGAGGGCGATGGGGCGCTCCTGCCGCCGTGGTGTGTACGTGGGCTCCTTGCGGCGATGGTCGTGCTGTACCTCGCCGGGCTGAGCCAGGCGACCCGCATTGCGCTGACACTCATGGGCGTGTACGGACGAATGTGAGGCTAGGGCCGTGCTCCAAGCGCGCTGGCGTCGGTGCTGGTGCCCTCTGCCAGCGGCAACAGCCCGGCCGAGGGTTGCCTAGCCCCAAGGCGAGAGCGCCGCGCTGTCGGGGCGCCGCGCTGTCATCGACTCGGGGCGTCATTCCCACGTTCGGCGTTACATCGTCATGGGCTGCTTACTAGCCAGGACGCTCGTCGTGTGTCCTGAGCGCTGAGGTCCAGGCGCGCGGCCCCACAAGAGCCCAAGTCAGGTTGATCTGAGCTCGGTGTTAAGCTCGGATAATGATAACACCGAGCTCATCGGATAAGCTCGTATCCGCTATCCCTATCGCCGTCGAACCCCGATCCGGGAACGAAATCAACCGAACGATCCGGGTCGACGTACGCGTTCCTTAAACGCGCCGCGCGAGAGGCGAGAACGCTGAACGGGGTCGCCGGCACCGACGTGAACCCCCTTCTCGCTAATGACTATAATTCGATATTTCTGTGACCAACATTTCTCTTACTACAGTGCATGTAGAATAGGTCGAAAGGCGATACGGGATTTCACGCGATCGAGCAGCGCTTGCTCGCGTGCAGCTCGTCCCACGTAGTCTCCGGGTCGACGGGGCGCGTGAAGGTGAGGCCCTCCCCGCACTCGCCGAGAACGACCTCCGCTGTCGTGTAGATCGTGCAGCCCTCGAGCACATGGCCGCCGACCATTGCGCCCTTGCCATCAGACAGCGAAATGTGAAGGTGCGGGAGCGCGTCCCTTCCCATCGTGCCGACGAGGCTGCAGATCTCAAAGTGGCCCGTCACGACGGCCGCCTCGCTTTGGTTGGCGTAGCGCAGCGTCGCGCGCGTCAGACTGCCGACGCAGGTGACGACAAAGGACGCGCGCAGGCCAGCGCGGGCCACGTACTCGCGCAGCTCGACGAGCAGGTCGGCGCCCGGCCGCAGGCGGAGGACGTGCACGAGCGCCGTCGCTCGCGCTGCGAAGGCCACCGAAGGCGCCATCTTTGGCGACAAGTCGCCGAGGCGCCTTCCGTTTTCTTTCGCTTCCATAAAATGGATGTGGCTCGTGCGGCGAAGGCAAGCACTCCTGCGCGGACTGCCGAGCAGCCAGGAACTTTTAAGATTATCGCCGGGACCCGTTCGACACTTTCCCTTCCCTTTCGATTCTCGCTCGTGTGGGCGCGCTCGCGACAAGAAATTGGATACTGTACCGGTATGCCCGCCTCCGCCTCTCACGCCTCGAGCTTATCGGGGGCTCTGGCCGCACAAGGGTGACGGGGGGTTTGTTATCGAATTTGGGGGGGGTTGTTATCAGGATACGTATCCCATGTATCTAACATGTATCGTGCATGTATCGTGCATGTATCTTGATGTGTCCCGTCAAGATACATCGAGATACATCGAGA
>Ga0210239_100140_pt1 | contig 57453 bp, 41 predicted proteins | sample ChrtobMetP5a_0mM_FD_155451 | JGI IMG/M metagenome (GOLD analysis project Ga0210239, IMG submission 155451) | Chrysochromulina tobin associated microbial communities from unialgal haptophyte culture, Seattle, Washington, United States - P5a_0mM | ecosystem: Host-associated > Algae > Haptophytes >... | reverse complement strand
CACCCCCCCCCCCTCCGCCCCCTCCGCCCCCCCCCTCCCCGCCCCCCCCCCCCCCGCCGCCGCCCCCGCCGCCCCCCCCCCCGCCCCCCCCGCCGCCGCCGCCGCCCTCGCCGCCGCCCCCGCCCTCGCCGCCGATGCCGCCACCCGCCTTCGAGTACTCATACTGGAAGTGCTACTACGCCGCCAACTCCAAGGCATTCAAGGCCGCGGAGCTCTACTCGACCGATGTGGACTACTTCACCTTTGGCTCGTGTCGGCTCGTGCACGGCGCCTACTACTGCGGTCGCTTCTCGGCCACCGCTCCATACAAGGGGCTCGTCGATGCACGCCAGCCGACCGCTGCCGGCTTCGTCGCCAACGGCCTGGGGCTTGCGAAGCACCTCGGATCTGACCCGCTGCGCGACGCAAATGGGCGCATCGCGCGGATCGACGACCGCGTGCCGACTGGTACGCGCCTCCACCTCGCCACCAATCCGAATGAGCAGAGGCTCCAGCGGGCAGCCAACCCGGCGTACTATGAGCCGCGTCACGCAGGAGGACATGGAAACGAGTTCACGACGGGCGTGATCGGTAACAACGGTCTGCGCACGAGCGCGCCTCAGACCGCCCCCTCTGCGCGAGGAGGCACGGGCGTCTTCAACGTCGGTCACCAATACACGGGGCCGGCCAGTGCCACCTCCAACTACGCCACCGATCGAGCGATCGCCGAGGCTGCATACGGGATCCTGCCAGGGCGTGGCACGCACGTGGTTGGGTCGCGGTCGTCGTAGGCGGTCATGGCGCGGATCCTGTCAATTTTGGTGACGCGCCCGGCCCACACCGCCGGTGGGACCTTGTCTCGGGGCACATGCACATAGTTAATACTTAATATCGTATAAGCACACGCGCTCGGTTTTTTTGTATCAGGTGCTATTGGGACCGACCTTTTTCATGCGATCGATGGTTCCCGCCCTCTCGCCTCCCGCCCTCTCGCCTCTTAGTTTGCCTTTCGATCCGGAATCCCGCAGTGGTGCGACACGGCTGTTGCCGGCTGACACGAAACCACTGACGAGGCGAGGTGGTTCGAGCCAGCATTCATGACCAGCGGTTGCTCAGAAGTACTAGGCAGCACCAACTCCAGAAGTACTAGGCAGCACCACGCACCCTCACACCACGAAGGGCGCACCTCGTCAACGTGTCGGACCCGCCCGCGAACGCTTACCCTTACGCCTTCGGGAGCACGCCTAGAAGCGCTGATCGCTGCTCCTCGCCCGTGGCTAGGACCCGTGCGACATCAAAAAGCTTGAAGTCAACCTGCGGGTGAGTGCCCGCCTCCGCCGCCGCTTGCATCAGATCGTACTCGCCCTTGACGACGACACCACCACCAAGCAGCACCACCTTCTTCGCGCACGTGGCCCGCAGCATGAGCCAACCGAGCGCCTCGTAGCCGCCCTCGGAGACGCATTCGTCCACAAGGAAGCAGTCGAACGGCCCGATGTGCCCTTCGCTGTCGCCCGTGAGCACGCTCCACGAAGCATGAAAGCGCTTTTCACGGTGCTTGGCTAAAAGCACCGCGCCCATCCGCAGCTGGGGCAGCTCCTTCCTGATTCGTGGAAGCACACCTGTGAAGCCGGTCGCGCAGTAATCGTCGCCATCCCACACCAGCGACTTGTATCCACCCTTTCTTATATGCTCGATCAGAAGGCGGATTTGCCCATCCAACTCAGCGCCTGCGATGTAGCCCGAACCAAATCCCTTGAAGTGCACTGCGGCTGATCCCGTTTGGAACTGAGCATCTTGCATAGCCTTTGAAAGTGCGCGAATGCGCGCCGAGTCGGCGTCGGCGCCTTTCGCCGTGGTTTGGCAGTCGATATACGTGATGTTATCGACCACCTCCGCGGCCATCGGAGTCGCAAAACATGCAGTGAGACACATCGGAGCGGAGGAGACTTTCCCGAGCGCGGGGCTGATTCACGTGTGAACCCGTTTTTTCTCATGAAAAGCCCTGGACGTCGCATCGTGAAAATGAATGTCAAGCTCTTCATTTATCACCCGTAAGCAGAAGAAGGTCCCTGCGCTCTTGGTTCGTGCAAAACTGTCAAGCACGAACCAAGAGCGCAGGGGCTTTCCAATACTTTCCCCTCAGGCACACTGCACCCGAGATCTCGACCCGACAGTGATGCACACGCTCTCGTCGACTCGTCCTCACCGACCGGCCCACACCGCCGCGGCTCCAGCTCCGTGTAGGAAGTTCTTAAAGTCCTGCATTGCCAGTCTGCGCCCCCAGATCGTTGGCCCGCGCTTGCCCGCGCCGAAAACCATTTTGTTTTACCCCCGGTGACTGTACTCTGTAGAGTGTAGTGAAGTGTACTCGGCTCGACCTCGACGAGGACCGACGAGGGCGGACCAGGTCATGGGACCAGGTTCAGTACAATTCAATTCTTGTATGGTTTTGTCTGTACATGTTCACAATCACAATCACTAGTACCTAGTTACCTTTCTTATGCACCTTGCTCAGGGCGCGCGCGACCTTCTGCTGCGCGCGTTGCGTCGCGCGGAGCAGCCGCGTCGCCAGCATAGCACGCTCGCCCAGCGCCTCGAGCACGCTGAACAGCTCGGCTGGCCTCATCCGCTCGAGAGCGCCCCCATTCAGCGACTCGACATGGGCCAGTGCATCCGCCAGGCTGTGCTGCACGGCCTCAGTAATGGCGCCCACGGCAGCGCCCGCGCCCGCGCTCTCGGCACGTTTGCGCTTGCGCGCGAGGGATCTTGCCTTGTCGAGGGGCGGAGCAGCGCCATCCTCGGATGCGTCGTCGTCGTCGTCGTCACCGTCGTCGCCGTCGTCGTCGTCGTCGTCATCGTCGAGCTCCATCCCCTCCTCCTGCTGCTCGTCCTCGCGCTCCGTAACGTCCGTAAAGGGAAGCACTGTTCCGCCGTCCGCCGTCGCGATCGCAGCGACGCCGTGCAGCTGCTGGCCCGGCACGCCCGCAAGCGCCGCAGCTAGCGCGGCCAGCTGTGGGGTCTCTTCCCTCAGCAGGCTCACGAGTGTGGGTGTGCGGCACCAACGGACGGCGGGCAAGCGCAGTGCTGGTTCCACACCAGGCGCGAGCGCCTCGCTCATCAGGCTGTACAGCCACTTGGTACTCGAGCCGGCACTGGCGCTGGCGTCGGTGCTGTGGCCGTTGCCCGCATCCGCGGGCACAGGCGGCTCATCCGACGGGCTCACAGCGCCCAACTCAGCGCCCAAGTCAGGTATGAGAGGGAGCGGTGGGGTCGAGCGCCGTAGTGAGCGCACTTCGGTGGGGTCGAGATGCGCGAGGGTCGAGCGCCGTAGTGAGCGCACTTCGGTGGGGTCGAGATGCGCGAGCGTTCGCAGCGTCGCCTCCCACACGGCTCGCACAGCGTCCGCGGAGATGGCGCTGCCAAAGAGTCGGCTGGGCTTCGGGGACGTCTGCAGCAGAGTCGTGCACACCGTCGCCCAGACCGGTGGCGCATCGGCTGTGAATGGACGGGGCGGCGCGGCGGCTGTGAATGGATGGGATGGCGCGGCGGCGGCGGCGGCGGCATCGGCGGTTCGGGCCAAATGCGCGGCAGTACGCGCCTCGACGAAGCCCGGCCGCCCAACGTTGGGGCATGTCCAATGGTGCTTGCCCCCAGTGGAGGCTGTGGGGTTCCATACCGCCGCGTGCTTCAGCTTGGCCAAGCATTCTGGCACGCATTCGGGGTGGTGGGCGGCGGCGGCGGCGGCGGCGGCGGCGGCGGCGGCTGCTTTTGGCCCGAGACCGAGCAACTGCACCACCTGGAGCTGCTCGGCCGAGGGCGGCGGCCGGCAGAGGGCGAGGGCGTGCGCGGCGCCACGGGCGCGCAAGGCCGCCTGCCCGGCCATATACACGGCGAGGATCTGCCATGCATGCATCGCTTCGGCTGTGAGCGCGAACGCGCCGTCGTGGAGCACCGACGAGCACCGCTCAGGGATCGCACCCTCAAGCACCAACTGAACCACCCGTGCGACCACCTGGATGCCCCCCGCGAGCTCGGTGGAGCTCGGGGCGCCGTCGCGAGCGCCGTCTCGAGCGCCGTCTCGAGCGCCGTCTCGAGCGCCGTCTCGGCGCAGGCGCACGAGCTGCGGGTCGGTGCTCTGGAGCGCGAGGGCGCGCACCGCGGCCACGCAGAGCGAGGCTCCCGCTGACATGCATGGGGAGCCGACGGAGGCGATGGTTGGGTCGAAGAGTAGGCTACCGAGCCGAGGTAGCGTATGGCTTGCAAGCTCGGGAGTACAGAGAAGCAGAGCGCGCAGCTGATCGCCGAGGAGCTGATCGCCGAGCTGCGCGAAGGCGACGGCCGGATCAGTCGCGAGCAGAGCGCCGCACACGTCAGAGACGGCACGCCGCTTCTCATCTAGGCTCGAGGCGACCGCCGGAACGGGTAGCTCGAGCAGACCAAGGAGCGCACGCAGCCAGCAGCGGCAGATGATGCGCAAAGAAGTGATCGGGTGGCGCAGCTCGGAGGAGGGCGCGCTACCGCCGCTACCGCCGCTTCTGCCCCTGCCATTGCACTGCAGGCCCTCGAGATCGGCCGTGGGGGTGGCGGGACATGCCCCGCCACCACCCAAGGCGCCTCCCGAGGTCCACTCGACGACAGTCGCCTCGCGAGCCGCGTCCCAGCCGGCAGCGGCCGAGGTCGACTGGGCGCCGCTTCCGCTGGCGGCCGCACCGGCGACGCTCACCGGCGCAGCAGCGCCCGTCCGTGCGCTGGCGCCGTGGTGGCAGCGCAGAAGGTGCGCCTCCGCGGTGGAGGCGCGGCGGATGATGTCGCCAAAGAGCGCGCGTCCACTCGCGCGGCAGAGCCACGCCATCACAGCGCTGTGGTGGGCGCTCATCGCCTGATCGAGCGTGGACAGCAGCGCCTGGCGCACCGGTGGATGTGGATGCGCCGCCATCGGCAGCACAGTGAGCGCCCAGAGTGAATCCGCAGACGGGTGGAAGGCGCGCGCACCGAGGGCCTCGCACGCGGAGCACCAGCAGGCGGCTGCCGCTTCTTCCACCTGCGCGAGCCCCGTAGCACCCAGCGCGCCGCCGCTAACGGTGGGCACGCCGCTCGAGGTACCCGCGCTCGGGGGCAGCGCTGCGGAGGGCAGCGACGGCCAACTCTCCCAGGCCTTCCACAGATCACGCAGCGGCATCATGAGAAGGGAGAGGCGTCTCTCGCTATTCGAGCGGTCCTCCGCATCGACCATCAGCGGCGTCCAAGTACGTACGAGCCGTCGCCATGCGCGGAACATGCCCGCACGCATTGCGTACGCAGGAGAGCGGTCGGACGGCTCTTTCGCGCCAAACCCAGCCGACGGTAGCGTCAGGAACTGGTTCAGCTGATCGCGGCGGTCGGGCTCGCCCAGATAGGGACCCAGCAGCTCGGCCACGGCACCCCATAGGCGCGCTGTTGCCTCCTCTCGTGCCGCGTTGGTGGTGGGCGTCGGTAGAAGGATCGGCTCGGGCAGCCCCGGCGGCGTTCGTGCGATCACTTCCCACACCTGTTCACAGAGCGCGTGGGTGCGCTGCGGCGTCGGCGACGGCGTCAGCGGCGCCGTGGCGTCGAGCAAGCTGATGGCCTGGCTGATGAGCTCTGATGAGCTCTGATGAGCTCTGATGAGCTCTGGCCGGCCACCGCTGCCGTGGCGGACGCCACCGCCCCGGTTCGCGCGAACGCCGCCGCTCCCACCGGCGACCCCTTCACCGCCCCCTTCACCGCCACCGACGGCCGCACCACCGCCGCCCGCTCCACCGCCAGCGACGGCCGCACCACCGCCGCCCGCTCCACCGCCGGCCGTGGGTGGTTGCGGAAGTCCGAAAGTGGCAGAAGGCGCTGATAGCGGGTGGTTGTGGAAGTCGACCGGGGAGCGGCGGCCGCTGCTGCCTGCGCCGCCCTGGTTCTCCTTGGCCTCGTCAGCCTCCTTGCTCTTGTCCTTCGCCTCGCCAGCCTCCTTGCTCTTGTCCTTGGCCTCCGATGAGCTCACAGCGGGCCCCTTCTTACCGGTGGCCTCGGCGGCTGCGAGCCGCGCCGCCTCGGCGTCAGCCAGTCGCGCCTCTTTGAGCTCGTCGAGCACAAACTCGACGACGCCGGGCAGCCAGAGCTCAGCGTGCGCGTGCATCGCGGCGCGGTCGGCGGAGAGCAGCAGACGGAGGCAGATGAGGCAAGACTTTGGTGCAGCAGCGAGGCCGGCGGCGAGCGCGCGCAGCACGGACGGGAGCTCTGAGAGGAGCATCTGTACGCCCGGGCCCTGGGTGCTCGCGGCCGAGAGGGTGGCGAACATGTTGATCGTGGTCAGTTTGTGCGTCTTCAAGGCATGGTCTGAAGGCACGAGCTTGGCGGCGGCGCGTGTCCCACACAGGTCGACCATTGCTCGCAGGCACTGCTGCGCTCGTGGCATCAGCCTCGTCCCAGTGCTTCCGCTGAGCAATGACGTATGACTCATCAGTGAGCAGACCACCGCCACCAGCATGAAGTCATCGTCCGAGACAGATCGCTGTCGCTCTGGATGATTCAGCAGGGTGAGCACACTTCCGAGCACGTCGCCGAGCCGCTCGGTAATCGCACTGGTCTCGGTGCTGAGCAGGGCCTTAATCTCGGCGAGGCCATCGTTGCGATCTGCGACCGAGCGTGTGAGTTTGTAAAGGGCACAGTCGATCGCCTCACCAGCATTCATCTGCATGGCCGCTGGAAATTCCTACTCTATGAATCTAAATTCACAGCTCTCGGCCTTGAGCTCTCGGCCTTGAGCTCTTGGGGCAGAGCTCTTGAGCTCGTCTGCGGTACTACGTCCTACTGTACAACGTATGCGCGCGCGGCGTCCAAAGCTTCACGTGAAGTACCGGTACCCGGTAATGAGCATGCGTTCCCTAAAGGATCGAATGCGACGCGATCCAGGCGCAGGTGCCACGCCACTGCCTTCCATCTGGCTGCTAAAAAACACGGACACCTTTGCAGGATTCGCACACGCCATAAATTCCTATTTGGCGGGCGTCGCTCTCGCCTCGAGGCATGGCATCGGGCTCCTCCATCGGCCGCAAGCGATGGCACACGGTCTTGGCCTTGCATTCAGCGACTTCTTTGAGAGCGACCCACGCGGCGTTGTACCACCCGTCTACGCTCCCTTGTTGACGGTCAGCAGCAGCGCGTTAATCATCAACGGCCAACCAGTGCACCTGTACGTACAGCCGACACACGCGGCAGGCAATGCATCCACCATTGCGGCACGCATCAAAGTGCTGCCGAACAATTCCGCTTTGTTGCTTCGAAAGGGACGGCAAGCATTTACTGACGACTGCGCAAACGGGATTCCTGATCCAGTCTTCGTAAAGGCAGGCATGGCCTGCTCATATCCACCCGAGGTGCGCTACACAGCACTGTGGTTGCGGGAGCGCTTTTGGCGCGCTGCTCTTGTGCGTCGCCGACGTGCTGCTGAAGCCGATCAAGCGGCGGTTCGTGCCACTGACGGCGGCCCTGTACGTATTTGCGTCCATGTTCGTCGCGGAGACGTGTACTATCTCGGGCCGAAGACGAGGATGCCGCATCCACACTGGGTTGAGACGACAACTGTGCTGGACATGCTTCTTGGCGTGCGCCGCGCGCTCGGTAGACCGCTTGCACCGCCGTTCGTGAAAGTGGATCTCTTCTCAGAGCGTGGCTGGCAAGCTAATGACACCGAGGCGGTGCGCGCCATTGCACCCGAAGTGCAGATACACCTCGACTCGTCAGCCGATGCAACCATCGACGCGCTCATCCAGATGTCACAGGCTGACCTGTTCGTGATGGGCAGCTCAGGCTTCTCGTTTTGGGCTGGTGTGTTTGGCTGCGGCGTCAAGCTCGGCGAGCGCCGTGCGGAGGCACTGCCGATGCGCCACGTGGGCTACGCAAGCACGATAACAACAAGGTCAGCACCATTCTGGCCGAGTGCTGGAGAGGCCTTGCAACTCGAGTGGGCGCGTTACTGGGAGTGCCGCGTAGACTCGCGATGCCGTCCCAGGCTCTGCACCGCCGACCAGCTTTGGAAAGGCGATGCTGCCGCGCCCCGGCCCGTCTGGACAGAGAGCCCCCTTGCTAAGGAGCAAGTTTCGAATCCCAAGGCTGTGCAGTGGACGCTGCCCGATCTTTTGCTGTGGCCTCCTTTGAACGTGCCGTCATTGAATGCCAGCGTAAACTACGAGACGGTATCGAGTCGTGATGCCGCCCTCGACACCGACGACACGGAGGTCGATCCGGCTGCCTCATGGCAAGCACCCTTCCTTCACTTTCGCCGTGCGTGCATGAGTACATCCAAACACGGACGATCTAGAAGCGGCAACAGACGGAAGCAAACAGGAGACTTGCATCGGATTGAAGCGTGCACGCGCAACCTGTGGCTTCAAAATCTTACCAGCTTTCTAGCCGGGCGGAAGACAGTGCCTGGAGCTTGTTGCTGACACCGGTCTCGCCTCTTGGTGGAATCCGCTTAAGTAGAATATGCATGACGTGAGAATATACCGCGAAATTCGTACACCACACGCAGCAGCTCGCAGCGGCTGCGCAGGTGGGCGACGCGAAGGGTATCCGGAAGAAGATCACCGAGATGAAGATGCGCCTTATCAAGGACGCGCTTAAGGCGACCGGGCGGGGCTAAGCGTTCAGCGGCCCGGCCCGGCGGCTGATCGAGTATGGCTGTGATAATAGGGGGTCCAGGGGTCCCCGAGCTAGTGTTAACCGCATCCGTATGTACGCCGGTCCGGTGTCTTGGGTGTCGAATTCTAAACATTGGCTGTGATTCAGCTCGTATACAAAATGACGGGATCTGTGAAACTTTGAAACGATCTGAATACACAAAACTGAATGAACGACGGGGACGCCCACCGACGCCGGACAGCCACATCAACTTTGTACCTAGAACGGGCCGACCGAGGCGCACGCAGCGCGCATCCCCCCGGACAGTGCAGCATCAGACCGAGTCCCCTCTCTGGTCATCCGTCCGCACTAGCGAGTACTCGGGGCCGCCCGCCTGTCGGCCGCGGGCCGGCCGGCCGAGCACGACACGCATCCCCGCCGCGCAGCCCGGTTCGGCGTCGCGCGTCACTGTGAGCAGGTAGACGCCTACCATGAGTACCATGAACCCGGCCACCTGAACGGTGATCGTGCCCGCGGCCTGCCCCTCCCAATCCTTGTACATGATCATCGAGGCGGTGATGGTGCACGTGGTGAAGAAGACATAGTACGTCGAGGAGACGACGGCCGTGTTGAAGGTGTCGAGCGCCTGCACCACGAGACAGCCGTCGGTACGCGGGCGCTCACAGGCGAGAATTGGGGCTGGGAGTGTGCGGCACAGAGGGCACTCCTGGCACCGGAGGCGTGCGGCGGCGCCACAGCCAGGCGGGCGGGCGGCAGCGCCTCGGAAGTCGAGGTGTCGGGAGGCTGAAAATCACATCGCCCATGGCAAGGCTTAAGCGTGTGGGATGGCTCGCCCTGGATTGTGGCCACAGCTGTGAACATGATCACGCGACGTGTGCGGCTTCGAGCGCACAGCCACGGTGGTATGGTGGCGGGAGTGCGCAGCAGCGTGCATGGGAACCGTCGCAAGGACGGCGCCAGGGCGTAACGGCTACCATGCGTGCGGCCGTTACGTCTCGAGGCGTTGTGTGCAGGCGCGGCTGAGGGGCTGCGGCGCGTGGCGGCATGCATGCGAGAGTGCGAGCGCACACCTTGTTCAGATAATTCATCTGGACGAGGATGCAGCAGATGACGCAGCACAGGAAGGCGAACGTCTCCTTCTTGAACACCTGGTTGCTCCCGCGCAAGGTCAGCTTCAGTGCGATGCCGAGTGCCTTGCATGAGACGACGGAGAGGCTGCCCACCAGCGAGCAGATGAGCACGTAGATCAGCAGGTGCGTGCGCCCATAGCGCGGCGCGAAGCGGTACATGAGGAGTATGGAGAGGCTGATGACCAGGCACGCGTACACGAGGAACTGCGGCTGCGTGGCGAGCGCCCAGATCTCCTCGACCGACTCGAGCGGCGCCTCGGCGGGTGCGTGACTGAGCAGAATGAGCGAGCCGCACACAGCGAGCACGCAGGCGAGGATGCCGCATGCGTGCAGCGACTCGCCAAGAAAGAAATTGGCGAGGATTGCTGAGATGATGATCGTCGAGGCGCCCAGCGGCGTCACCACGATCGCCGGGGCATAAGCGTATGCCGCGAAGTTGGCAAACTCGCCGCCGATCATCGTCAACATGCCGACCCACCAGAGCGGCTCCGTTAGGTACGAGTAGCCTCCCGCGCCGGCGCGCGTGCCTTTCTGGCTCGCGAGTATCAAGCCCTTCTTCTTGATGATGAAGGACGCGCCTATGAAAATGCTGCTGCAGAGAGCGAGGTAGATGCCCCTCCGATTCTCCTCTGTTGCCGCCTCGGACAGCCTCGCTGCCTGGCGCCTCAAATCGCTGCTCATGTAAGCTACCGCTTGCTCGCCGCTATTCAGAATGCTCCTTTCCCACGCTGATGGGTCCCAGGAGCTTGGAGAGTTGGGCGTAAGCGTCGCCATTTGCGAAGAGTGCCGGCTGCTGTTCAACACAACGCGTACCGGTAGTTCCGAGACGGCGCTTTTGGTGATTTTTTTGGCAACACGCATCCTCACCATCACAACCTGCGTGTAAATGGTGGCCCACGCTTCACGGCAGAAAACGAGCACCTTTTAGGCGGGACCGCGTTAATGCCGCTCTCTGTCGACAAGTTGCACGAGCTCCAGAGCGAGGCGCTCGCCGACGACGTGCCGCTCGACTTGGCTGTCATGCAACACTGGACTGAGGCAGAAGCGAGGAGTTTCTTTGAATCGGGTGGCACATCGTGCCCACCGCCGCGCCTATTGCATGGCATGGCGATGCTTCTGGAGGAAGCGGGGGCCTCGCATCTTTTTGAAAAGCTGCAGGACGAAGACTTATGCAGCTTCGCTTATAGGTATTGCTCTGCTGTGGACGTTGTTGAGGGCCGAAGTGCACTGATGCGACGGCTGAAGCGATGTGGCGTGAGCGCAGTCACTGATCGGCAGCGCATTATAAATGCCTTCATGCGATCCTGGCGGGAAGGTCGAATCCCCATGCCCTCGTCATCGCGCTTGGAGCCACTGGATCCGCCCATCACGCTATGGGAGCGCTGCATCACTGCCATCGGCGTGTTGCGCCAAGCGTTGGCGGCGCGAAGTTATTCTGTGGAGCTCATCAACGGCCACTCATCCGAGGAGATCGCCCTGGAGATCGCAACCGCACTCGACGATCTTCCATCCATGGCCGATGACCTCACGATTGCCCAGCGCCTGAGCCTCTCACCGCGGCTCCTCGCCGATGCTCTCGAGGCGATGGGTTGGCACTTGGACGAGGTCAGCTTGCTGCTCGAGGGCTGCGGCCTCCTCGCCCATTCCAAAGATACAAGTGCCAAAGCTGCGATTCGCTGTGCCAAAGCTACCATTCACTCTGCTAAAGCTGCCATTCACGGTGATCGTGATGGCGGTAACGGCGGCGGTGGCGACGCCGGTGGCGACGCCGGTGGCGGGAGTGGCGGGAGTGGCGGGGGCGGCGTGGGCGGCGTGGGCGGCGGCGGCAATGGTGGGAGCGGTAGCTGCGGCGGAGGTGGCAGATGCTGCGGCGGCGGTGGCGGCGCAAGCGGCGGCGGTGGCGATGGCTGTCCAAGGCGGCCGAGGCTGGGCCAGCGCGTCGCCTTCTGGACCTATTCGATGTGCGAGCGCGGCACGGAGGTGGCCGTCTACGATTACGCTGACTTTGGCGAGCGCTGCCTTGGACTAACTTCGTACGTGCTGTACCCCGGTCTCGAAGGGTACCATGGCGCGCGTGATAAGTTCACGCGGCGCTTCGGCGCGAAGCGGGTCATCGGGCTCCAAGTCGACGAGGTGGGCGCCTTCCTTGAAAACAAGTGCATCGGCCACGTGTACATCATCAAGGAGGGCACGCCGTACGTGCCCGACGTGCGGCTGCTGCCACGCAGCGTGCGTTCTCTCGTCCACTGCGTCTTCCATGCCAACACGCCGCACGGCGATGTGTACGCCAAGATCAGCCCGTGCGTCCGCGGCTTTGCACCTGTCGTGCCCCACATCGTGAGGTCATGCGATCCGCATGGACCCAACCTCCGCGTGGAGCTCGGGCTCCCGGCCGATGCGACCGTCTTCGGCCGGCACGGCGGATGGGACACCTTCGACATCCAGTTTGCCAGTCGCGCCGTTATCGAGGTGGCGCGGGCGCGCGCCGACTCCATCTACTTTGTCTTCCTAAACACTGCCCCCTTCACCACACCCCGCCGCAACATCATCCACCTTCCACGCACCTCGGACGTTGGGCGTATTTCGAGCTTCATCCGCACATGCGACGCGATGTTGCACGCGCGAAGTGGCGGCGAGACGTTTGGACTTGCATGCGCCGAATTCTCCGCGCACAACCGTCCGGTGCTCGCCTCGGCAGCGCACGACGACGACGGACACGGCAGTATGCACCTCGACACACTACGCGGCCACAACTTGGAGCGCTTCTTCTATCGCGATCACGCGTCTCTTGTACACCAGATGCTGCACTTTGACCGCAATCAGAGAGGCGACTTCAATGCGCACCGTGCCTTCGAGCCCGCCGCCGTGATGTCCCAATTTGAACACGTCTTCCTGAGAGCCGGTCCGCTGCCTACGCATGACGAGGTGAAGGAGGCACATGAAAGCGGCGTGTCAGTCCGCTGAACAATGCGGGGCCGCCGTAGCATATAGCGCCACATCTAGTCAGGACGCGCCGACGGCCCAGTAATAAGTGATTAGTGTATAGAAGCGTTTAGTCCGCGTTAGATTTTACTCGTCATTACTCTGAGTCCTCAGAACTGTCCAGATGATCACGGCTGACGACGGCAGCACACACACCGGCATACACACCAGCCTGCCCCGTGCCCGGAAAACAAATGCCTACATTGTATCCGGAGAAATCAAATTTGTGCCCAGGGCCCTGCACCGCACCCACGCGACGTGTGCCTGTACACGTGCGGTACCGACCACTGAGACCGCTGCATGCAGTTACGGTACGACTGTCGAGAACTTGACGATGACGTGTCCGAGCCGCAGAGCCGCCCCGACGGGGATTGCAGGTGAGCCACTTCCAGACCATCTGACACGGCGCGCCGCGCGCGCGATGTGCACAGCCGACGATCGTTTGTCGCCAGCCTGTAGTGCAATCCCTGAGCCGGTCTCCGCCGAACGACTCGTGCAGATCACAGGTCCTCATGGCCTTCCGCATCGACAGGTTCCTCATCATTGCGCTCATCCTCACCTCTGCGGCAGTCGCCGTCTCCGCAGAAGAGTCAGAAGCGCCTGACGAGGTTGACCGCACCGATTTCTCCGACCCCTCTCTCTCGGAGGACATCAAGCTCACGGCAACAGAATCTCACTCTGACATTGAGCCAGCGTGGATCCTACCCGAGAGTCCGGACAGCACTAAGCTGCACATCGGCGGCACGACCGACCTGCTTGTCGCGATGATCAACAATGGAAACAAGATGTTCAACATGTCGCATATCGTGGTCAAGCTGCGGACATCCGACGGCACCCTGTACAAGGATCTCGGCCGCTTTGAGTATGGGCAGCCTCTCGGGCCGCGCGAGCAGCGCTCGTTCCGCTACCCGCTGGAGCTGGATGCCGAGGAAACGCTGGGAACCTACAAGCTCGAGGCCACAGCGTACTACAATGATAAGGAGAAGTACCCTTTCCTCAACGTCGTCGTGAACCAATCCTTCGAGCTCGTGCCCGCGCGGCCGAACCGGGAGTCGCAGATGCAAATGTTGCAGATGGGGCTGGGAGGCGTTGGCATGCTGCTGATCCTCGCTTCGGTGGCCAAGCTCCTCACGGGCGGCGGCGGGGCTGCCAAGGCCAAGGAGGGCGCGGCGAAGAAGGCCAAGGCTCCAGCGGCCGTTGAGAACGAATGGCTTGCTGGCACGCTCGCCGGCACGGAGAACCGCTCGCCCAAGAAGGACAAGAGCAAACGGGCGTAGAGCCTAGACGCATAGTAGCTGGCGGCATGGACGGGCGTGGCCTGTACGCATGAGTTATCATCAGTTGATGGCGGGATCATATCTCTGTGCTGTCCAGCATGCCAAACAGCATGCACCACACGCCGCACGAAAAGGCAAAAGCGCCAGGCATGCCTGCACGCCCTGCTCCCCCCCCTGACACCTACGTTGCTACTTGCTTGTTCGGGGAATATGAAAATGCTGAACGCTATGAGAGAGTTTTAACTTCTTTGATCCCGATGTTACATTTTGCTCATGATTTTGCCTGCTACAGTTTTGCTGTCGTCAATACGAGCCGATGCGTGAAGGAAACGGCCACAGTCCTTATGACTGCTTGTGAAAGAATGTCTTAATGTGTTTTGATGCTATTTGTACAGTACGTGTGATGTGTATTCATTGACTTGTATTCACACCTGGAACGTCAGCAGATGAGCGAAAGAATGACCGAAGGCGAGATCATCATGGCTCGGCACATCTTCATCACAGGCCAGCCTGGGGTCGGGAAAACTACCCTTGTTGTTGCAGCGGTGCGTGCTTGTCAAGACGTGTGCGGCTTCTACACGGCAGAGCGCCGCTCAGGCAGTGAGCGCTCAGGCTTTGACGTTGTCGCCCTGAGTCCTTCGGCATCAGTGATCGGCACGCTTGCGACGGTGGGCAAGGGTAAGTACATGGTTGGCAAGTACTCGGTGGACGTTCCCTCTTTTGAGAGCATCGCGCTGCCTTCTCTTAAGTCGGCCACGGCAACGCCAATCACCGTGATCGATGAGGTGGGGAAAATGGAACTATTCTCGCAGACCTTCTTGCCTCTCGTCGAATCCATCCTGGATGGTGGTGCTGCGACCGTGCTTGGCACGCTACCCATGCCTCGTTATGGCCACAAGATCGCTGCGGTCGAAGCAATACGCGAACGTCCTGACGTGGCGGTTGTAAAGCTCTCGAGGTCGAATCGCGATGCGGCGGCGAAGGCTGTGCAACTTGTTGTGGCCGCGGCTGTGTCACGTGCTCAACCCGGTGCGCTGCTCGACGTGTCGCCGCTTGTCGACTTTCTCGAAGAGGGCCAGATGTCCAAGCTCGGTGAAGCTCGAAGGGGCCGTGAAGCTCCGGCAGCGGCGCACCCACCGTTGCTGCCCCTGCTGCCCGCACCGCCGCTTCATGTCCGAGGAGCAGGAGGAGAAGCTCAAGGTCGAGCAGGAGGCGGTGGCGCGCGCGGAGGCGGCGGCAGCAGGCATGAGCAGGACGGTGCCGCAGCGGCAGCGGAGCCGCTCATGTCCTCGGCTCCCCGCGCGCTTCTCCTCGGCGAGACGGCGAGCGCGGCGCCGGCGCCAGGCGACTTGCCATACGCGGATCGGAGTATGTGGCCGGTGCTGCAGGCAGCGTTGGGACTTCCATCGTCCACGGCCCTTGCCGACACGCAAACGGCGGCGCTTGAGGTGGGGGTCGCGGTCTGGGACGTGCTGGCCAACGTGCACGAGCAGGTCGGTAGGAAGCGAAGCGCGGCGCATGCGGAAACACCAAGGTACAATGACGTGCCTTCACTGCTCCGCGCCCATCCGACGATCACGAGGATTGGCTTCATCGGTGCAAAGGCGAAAGCTACCTATGAGCGAGGCCATGGCGGCGGCGTGCTCGCTGGAAGCGCCGTCACGCTGCATGTGCTGCCGTCGTCGAGCAGGGCAAACACCCAGCCGCTTGCAACCAAGGCTGCAGCTTGGCGCCAGTTCATTCTGGGTGGACCGCCCGGTTGAGGATGATGAGTCAGACATTTTTGTCTGCGTGCCATCCTTCGGCCCGAAACAAGGCCGGCTTCGGCAGGTGGTGAAGAATAGTGGGGATTTGATATCACCGACAAATGAAGCATGAAAAGAAGGCAAAGATTTCTCTCACACTTTTTCTGCTGTGAGCTCTAATTCTGTCCCCCCTAAACTTCGGATGAGGTGTGAATTCACGGCATTGGAATTGCAATTGCAATTGGCAATTCCCCCCGCGAGAAGGAGGAGAGCTTGCGTTGGGCCGCCGGCCCACGTCCTTGTTTCTCGGCAACAGGCCGGAGACATCATGACACGGCGCGAGTCACGAAGCGTAGTGTCACGAGCAGTGCCAGCAGAAGGGGCGTTCTCGACGGTCTGGTGGCTCGCGCAGGTCTTGTATTCTTACAAGACCGTTGAGTTGCGTGAGCACGTGGATGTTCAGGAGGCTCGCCAGCTCATCGATCGTGCTCCTAGCATGCCGATAAACATACTGTGCATGGATGGTGGAGGAATCAGAGGGCGCTGCCTGCTAACGATGGTCGAGGAGATGGAGACCATTCTTGGTGCACCCGTATCCACTTACTTTGACCTGGTGGCTGGGACGAGCATTGGCGGCTGCGGCTCACTCTTTCTCGCACGCTATCCAAAGGGAGAGGCAACGAGGCTCGCACGAGCTGCGCTTCGTGAGCTGCAGAATCGTTGCTTTGCCAACCGCTCGCCGACTAGGCTTCTGTTGCGTGGGCACCTTTGCGCGGACGAGCGACGCGCGTTCATGCGAGACATTTGCGGCTCGCCTTCGCCAGTGCTCGCCACGCTGAAAGACGGCCCCAAGGCCTTTGCTGTCTCCGCCAGGCGGTGCGGCGCTGGCCTCGAGCCGTTCCTGTTCCGTACGTACCGCGTGCCATCGGGCACAACGTCCACGGCGCTCGCCGGCACCAGCAGCGCGACGCTCGAGGAGGCCATCGAGGCGACCTCGGCCGCTCCAGTGCTGTTTCCACGCACTCTTGTCTACCATGAGCGTGCACAAAGAAGTTGGAGGAGGGAGGCCGGGCTGCAGAGCGGAGCGGCCGCGCGCGAAGCCGGCGTTGAAGAAGAGGGCAGCTACGTTGCCGACGGTGGGCTCGTCGCCAATGATCCCTCAGCTCTTGCCATCCGGGAGGCCCGGGCTCTGTGGCCACGTCGCCCGATTGGGGTCGTCATCAGCCTAGGGTGTGGAGGCCCCTCGGCGCTCGCCACCGACACTGACGGCGAGTCGAGCTTCGGCGAGGCCGTGCGCGCGTTGGGCGGCCACGGTCACACGGGCGGCGCGCGCTTCTATCGCATCAACCCACCTGTGCGCGGTGTCTCATTGATGGAGTCCTCCCCCTTGATTGCCGTTGATGAACTCTGATTGCGCCCCTCCTCAGGTGCGCGGTGTCTCCTTGATGGAGTCGTCCGATGCGAAGCTTCACAAGATGGAAGAGGAGTGCCGCAGGTGGTTTCGATCTTCGGCGCTCGCCCATGAGGCGTGCCGCAGCTTGGTTGAGAGCCGCATCAGCTTGCACTGGCACCTTCTCCATTGGATCGGATGGTGGCTCGCCCAGCTCGCTTCTGTGCTCGTCGCGGCGTTGACCGCCTGCTGGGAAGTGAGCACTGTGGCGGCGTTCGGGTGGCGACAGCGCCTCGGTGGATGGCGCTACGTCACGACGAGCAGCGCGGCATTGGAAGAGCACGGGGGTGGGGCGCAGCAACCATGGGCTCGTTCTCCGTGGGCTCGCAAGAGCGCGGAGCGTGCGCCGGCGCTCATAGGTGCGGGTCTCGAAACAGGTTTTGACGGCCAGCAGAGACGCGAGACAGTTCGCGAGACTTATTTTTTGTCGCACCTGCTGTCTCGTATGTCGTGGCTGCGCGGCGACGAGGCGGCGATGGCGGAGGCGATGGCGGCGGCCGAGGCGGAGGCGATGGCCGAGGCCGAAGCCCGGGCAAGGCTTCAAGCGGAGGCCATGGCGGCGGCAGAGGCCGAGGCTATTGCCGAGGCAGCAGCGGAGGCCATGGCGGCGGCCGAAGCGGAGGCGATGGCCGAGGCCATGGCGGCATAGCTCGGGTAGTATCGGTAAGACGGTAACCGCGAACCAGCCGACACTCGATTGCTCTGTGCGCGGCCATTGCGCGGTACGTATGAAGTCGATTTTCCGGACACTGGTGATTGACTGGTGATAATGGATGATGGTGACTCGGTCGACTTGACCCAAAGGCGAAAGCAGGGGTAGGGCTAGGGGAGGGTATTCTTTCTGGATTCACACACTTGACACTATCCCCACCACCTGATTTTGAATTCAAGTGGTACATTGACCCAAAGGGGTAGGGGAGGGTCGATTCTTTCTGGATTCACACACTATCCCCACCACCTGATTTTGAACTCAAGTGGTACATTGACCCAAAGGGGTAGGGGAGGGTCGATTCTTTCTGGATTCACACACTATCCCCACCACCTGATTTTGAACTCACACTGGTTGACCCAAAGGGGTAGGGGAGGGTATTCTTTCTGGATTCACACACTCTCCCCACCACCTGATTTTGAACTCACACTGGTTGACCCAAAGGGGTAGGGGAGGGTATTCTTTCTGGATTCACACTCACTCTCCCCACCACCTGATTTTGAACTCAGTGGTACTTGACCCAAAGGGGTAGGGGAGGGTATTCTTTCTGGATTCACACACTTCTCCCCACCACCTGATTTTGAACTCAGTGGTTGACCCAAAGGGGTAGGGGAGGGTATTCTTTCTGGATTCACACACTCTCCCCACCACCTGATTTTGAACTCAGTGTCGTGTGTGGGGTGGGCGTGGGTCGAGTGGCGTGTGCCGAGAACGCTTCTCCGGTCCGGCGCGGGCTCGCCTAGCGCTTCGCGACGCTAAGTCTTCAACTACTCAACTTAAACAACTCTTCGTGACTTCGTCGATCGCTCGCGCTCCACGTCTCGTGCTCTTACTACGAGTAGATTGACGCTTAATTGACGCTGCGCGTGACGGTCGGGTCGGGTCGCGGCATGACGCCATTCGCACACTCCGGAGTGTCACACTCCGACACTCACACTGCAGGACGATTCGCACGCCACACAGGGGGCTCGCGCCATGGCGAGCTCCCGCGGCTTTCTAAACATTCAATCCCTTAAAGAGCTCACGTACGAGAAGCCACACGAACCTCCACACGAAGACACGATCGCCTCGATTTAGTTCTCGCGAGGCTCTATGGAAGCACCAGAGCTCCTTCTTAGGTATTCTTTCCCGGGGCCCTCGACAATCTCTCGAGATCGCCCACCGACGCGCGCCGGGCCTAGCATGAACGGAAGCTCGAGCATGAAGCATCTCACCCGACCCGGCTCCAGGTGTCCCGGACTCTACGGCCATGCACGGCAAGACAAGCGGCGGCGCACGCGCGGTTATTTCTCTTTGGGCGGCGCGCCGTAAAAACCGATCATCCACGCAATACTTCCTAAACTGACGGATATGAACGGGCGCCCTCTTGACGCAGGGCTTGGACACACCCACTGAGTTCACCATCCTCGCAGACGTGATGTACTGCGGATCGGACTTGTCGCACGAATTTGCCAATCGGAACGGTTACGTTGCAACGAAGTAGACCTCCGCCAGCTTTGCGCCTTACAAATGGTTTACAGTTGGTATCCGATCTGTTCACCTGCGCGTGGACGATCAGATGCTTGGTGCCAGTGGTGAAGGTCCAATCCAGGTAGATCGCCTGCCATTGTTCCAGCTCCGCTAATAACATATAATGCTGTTTGTTTCTGATAACAGTGGTCGAGATCTTGGGCAGGATCTCGACGAATGCGGTGTGGGTGGGTGAAGGCGGAAGGAAGACCATGTGAGACAGTGCTTGTCCATGGACCCCGATGAGGGTCTGGGCTGAGGATGCGAGCAATATCTGCTCGCAGAGAGTGAGCGTCTCCATGATCACGATCTGCACCATCGGCAGTAGTCGAAGAGCGTCATCGACTTCAACTTGATTTACAATGACTCGAGAGCCCGATATCCGCTTGATGAAGAGCGCTCTAAGTGATGCATGCGTAACGCTGTTCTGTCGCAGCGTCACGGCGGCCAATCTCACTGCAGCGCGTGCGTGCTCGAGGGCGCTTGACCGCCACCCGTGCAACACAGGAAGTGTTGCAGATCTCTGCCGAGACGCTAGTGAGAAGTATCCAGTCGAACCCTCAACACGGCCAAAGCACGTGCATGTCGCAGAAAGGAGCTTGCCTAAGTCGCGAGCGATCTCCTCCGTAGCTTTGGCAGTCAGCGCGCGCAACGAAAATTCCCAAGCATGAGCCTTCCACTCTGGAGGCTTGACCCAAGCACGTCCTGCAACATAGCCCACGAGCGGAATGAACACGTGGTCGGCCACTTGACGCACATGCTCTAGCAAGTGCTGCCACGCTGGTGGTGCGTGGAACATGGCGTGGAACATGTTGTTTGACTGGAAGTAGAGGGCCACGCCGAGCTCGTGGCGGTTGCACGTGGATAAGTGGTCAACCTCATCCTTGTTCGCAGGACGCACGGTAGTAATCCGTGAGTACCTGTGCGCATATTCCGAGAACCCATGTATCACAGCTTGCAGGGGATTGGAAGGCCTGGAAAGGAACTGTGGCCGATATGAAGCGGAACTTTCGTTGCGGAAGATGACACACACATTCCGCAGCGAAAACGTCTCAACCATGTGGATGGAATGGGATGCAGTCGGTAGCAAGTCGTAATGAAAAGGGCTGGATGGTAGTGGAACCGGCGGCTTCTTCATGAACCGTTGAGTGCTGGACCGCCAGCCTGTGCCGCCAGCGGGACGCGAGACGCGATCGCGATGCGGGCATTTTGATTGCGCGTGTGTGAAGAAGGCGGAGTCTGAATCGGACTGTGAAGCGCGCCCGACGCCTCTCTGTAAGCAGGCGCTGCTGGGTCTGATTCAGGGTCGCTTTCCTTTCAGTTCGGGAAGTCGAGAACGGGAGAGGTTTCGAAGCGCGCCGTGACGGGACGGGTCGGAAATCGCAATGGCCGCCGCGTGCTGGGCCTGCGGCGTCCACGCGCGAATCGTATACGTCTCGTGCGACGCGGATCAACGCGGCATCTATGACGCGCCGCACTGCGAACACTGCGGCGCAACAGCACCGGTGGACAACGTCAACCGCGGTGTCTTTGACGAGTGTTGTCTCCGAGGGCCTTGCCGTGCCCTTGGTCGCTATGGTCGCGCGACGTCACTATGTACCATGGCGACGATCACGTTTTGCATCGTGCAAAATTGGCGCTTCCTCTTGCCGGCGCTCGTCGAGTATGTGGGCTCAACCTCGTGGCTCGCCGCGTTGTTGCAGGGCCTGGCCGTGTATTTTTCTGTGCTGACGCCATTCAATTATGTGATGACGGTTGTGACCCCGCCTGGCTATGCGACTGGCGCTGTCGCGCGCAACTTGATGATTGCGCCTGCCAGGCGCCGCACGCTGCGCGACGGCGACGACGACGCATTACTGGCCTGTGACGACGACACGCAGCTACTGCGTGGCTGGCGGCGCTGTGCGGAGACGGGGCTCGCCATGCCGCCGCGTTCGCATTATTGCCGGCGCTGCCAGCGAGTGGTGCTCCGAATGGATCACCACTGTGCGTTCGTCAACACGTGCGTCGGCCACCAGAACCATCCCTATTTCTTGCGGATGCTCGCGTTCGCCTCGGCCAGCACCTGCCTCGAGAGTTGGTGCTGCCTGGTGCTGCTGCTCAAGGATGAAGCGCTGGCGTTGGCACTCCGCCGGCAGCTCGGTGTGCTCTGCGTCGTTTCCGGTGGCGCTTGCTGCTTCTGCACCGGTCTCCTCGGCATGCAAGCGCTGTGCGTGAGCAACGGCCTGACGTTCATCGAGTGGCAGCGCAGCTCAGGCTCTGGGCTTGATGGCCAGCCGATCGAACACGATCTTGGGTCGATCTACGCCAATTGCGGCAGCGTTTTGGGTTGCGGGGGCGCGGCGCTCGTACGGCACCTGCTGCCGCTGCCGTGCAGCGCCGTGGGAGATGGGATCTCGTTTGCTCGGAGGAGGCGCGCGTAGGGCGACGAGAGTCCGGCGTTGTCCGCAGTCCGCAAGGGCAAGAGGCGAGCCTGCTCGCTCGGCTCGATGTATACCCGGAATTCCGGAGGCACTTTTTATGCGCAGGTATAGATCATTTGTGTGAAATACAAGTAGTTTAGACGTCTTTACACAGTCAAATGACAAATTCGCTATTCGGTCGCCGCACGCCGCGCACCGGACCATGACTCGTAATGACGGCCCGCCGGACACCATGGCCGGACACGGACCGGTCGCCGCTGGCGTGGTCGGAACAGTTGTATGGACTATGGAGTCTCTGTAGGCTATCTGTTGGCGGTAGACATCCACGGTGCGCGCCAGCCTGGGCACTCGGCAAATTGTCTCAGACGTGCTGCCATCCCAAGCCTCACGTCTTGAGGGCACACCTGTTCATGTCCGCTGGTTTCGGAAATAAGATCGGTGTTTATATGAAATTCTCCCGGAAGGGTCCGAAATGAAACCTCCGAACGTTAGGAGCAGGGGGCGAGGACAATTGTGATGTCGGACTCCTTCCTACTCGCTGCACTTGCCACCCACAAAACCATCACCGCACTGCAGGTTGTTCTCGTCTGCCGCGCGGCCTTGGCCGCTCTCTCAGCGGGCGACGCCGAGGAGGCATTGGCGGCAGCCACGGCCGCGATCTTGCTGTGTCCGGATTCCCAAACGGCTTGGAGCTTGCGTGCAAAGGCGCTCATCGAGTTGCAACTATTCACCGACATGTTGGTTTCCGTCCCATTGATGCACGCTCTCGACGTACCCGAGTGGAGAACAGACGCAGAACAAGCTTCGACGAGACTTCAATCGCTCTTTGGCTCCTTGCCGGCGTTCATGCAAGACACCGCGGATCCAGACGCGGAGGTGCGCTCCTCTGCATGGAAGGCGTTAGCCGCAGCTGACCCAACTTCGCTACAGGCTCGTTCCGCCGTGTTCTCTGAGTGGCTTCAAGAGGCAGCGCGCATGCGTGAGGCCGAGGAGGTGGAGAAGAAGAAGAAGAAGAAGACGGAGAACGCACACGGTTCAGAGCACGGTGCACCTGCTGCGCCTTTGCTTGAGCCGGTGCTCGACTCATGGGTGGTGGCCAGACAGACGCTCGCGTGCTTGCGCGAGTGCATGTCAGAGTGTGCGGCGTTTCGTGCATCTGAAGCGCAAGACGCGCCACCAGCCGACTGCCTGCTTGACCGCAACGATCTGCGGCTCCACGACTTCTTACAGCAGCGGCGGCCCAACGTACCTCTGGCAGCGTATGGTGATGACGGTGTCAATCGGGCTGAGGCGAGCATTGAGCTCAACGTCGGGCTAGCCATTGAGCTTGCCGCCAACCCCGAGCGAGGAGAGGGGCCCGCGCGGGCTGACTCGCAAGTGCATTTCGCTCGCTCTGCGAGTCTCGAGCCCTCGGCCCGAATCTTCCTTCTGTGGGGCCGTGCGGCTGAACGGGATCCCGATCCCGTTCATTGGGATGGCGCGCGCACCTCCCACGCCGCTGGCCGTGCGGCAGCGGCCGAGGTGTGGCACCATGCAGTGGCGGCAGGCGTGTGGGCGATGCCCGAGCAACGACCGGAGATCCTCATAGGCAACTTGAGCGCGGTCGCATGGCACAACCCGGAGCGCTTTGCAGCGTGCCGCACCTTGGAGCGAGAGTTTGCCACCATCCAGGCAGAGGCGCTCACGCTGCTGCGCCAGGACGCCGAGCAGCTCGAGCAATCCCAGTTTCGCTCGTACTCTTCCAAGGCCCTTGCCTATGGCGACTGGTGCGACGTGGGCCTGTACTACAACGGCATGCGCAACCTCGCCAACGCCGAGCGAGCACCGCACACGAGCGCTCTCCTGGGCGGCTTTGGCCTTCTCGAGAACAGCGCTCTCCTCGGTGCTGGCTTCCGACGCGATTGCACATCATGCTCGGTCGGATCAGCGTACTTTTCGCTGCTGCGCCCGCACACGCGGCTTGCGGCGCACTGCGGCCCAACGAATGCTCGGCTACGGGCGCATCTTGGGATCGTCGTCCCTGAGGGTGACTGCGAGATTGTCGTTGGCGGCGAGACGCGCCGCTGGCAGGAAGGCAAGATCCTCCTCTTTGACGACTCATTTGAGCATGCGGTGCACAACGAGACAGAGGCCGCAAGGCTGGTGCTGATCGTCGACATGTGGCATCCGGGGCTGCAGACGGATGAGCAGCGGCTGGCAGCGCTCCAGAGTCAGGAGCAGCGCGAACGGTACCTGGGGGTGGTTCACTGCGGCACGTACGAGACAACGACCCAACGAGGACACTAGACCGACGGCGGGGTCACGTGTTGGGGAGTCCGCGATATACCGATAGGGAGTCGAGTAATGTCCGCCCGCCGGCCACCCCGCCCAGGGCCGCAGCGCAGGGGTGCGCGGGTGGAAGGGTGGCACATCCACATGCTAGGCAGCTAGGCACACCGGACCGTGCGGCATGGTATACAGTGAGTAAGTGCAGCGTAAGCTGTTAAAAGTTAGGACCGGTCACTCTGACGGTGACGTCTGAGCTAGTTGACTCGGCCGGGGCCTGGGCGATTCCGGCGTCGCATCCCACGTCGAGGAAGCGTCATTCGTATTTACTTACTATTAAGGTAGTCCGCTTATGGTGTGCAAGGGGCGAAACCTGATCTCCAAAATCACTGAAGGGATCTGGACGAAACTCAAGCCAGAGGTGTCCCACGCACTCCCAATTCCGTCCCATTGAGTTCTAGCTCAAAACTTTCAGAATCGAACGTGGAAATCCCATACTCTAGAGTTCACAAACCAGCCCCAAACCCTAATTTCGCCTAAAAAAGCAAGCGCGGGAAGTGCCCCCCACTGTTTGGCTCCACCGTTGTCCATTCTTTCCCCACCCTCCCCCGCCCCGGGGGCCCCATTGTCCTCCCCCGCCCCGTGGGCCTTGGGCGTCATTGATTTATGTAGGGCTGATTTCCAAAGTTACACTAATGAGTGCGAGCGGACTACCTTAACTGTTCCAGGTCTGTACGGCGCGCCCGGGTACCGGAGCGGAGCTACCATCGCATAAGATCTGCGGGATGCAAATTGCAGTGTACGCGAATTCGCTCGAACGATTCACACAGCAATTCAGCATATCCCCACCACTGATTCAATCGGGTATCTGGCAAGTGGTATATGGGGCTCGAGAGAGCGGCGATCAATCTTGAAACGACTCTGTCCAGTCTGGATTCGATGGCGCTGCTATTTGTCCTTGGACTTGAAAGATGCGTCACCCTTGGTGGCGGCCCTAGCGGCCCCTGCTTCCTTGAAGCCCTCTGCAGCCATTTGGAAGGCTTCTTCCTTGGCGACTAACTTCTGTCGACGCTCATCGCGTGTACCCATCGCCTGAAGCATCTCGTTGGCTGCTGCCTTTAAGCCCTTGACCTTCTCCTTTTCTTTCTTGGTGCCCTTCGCTGCCGCTGCCATACTCGCGCTGTAACTCGAGTCGGCAGCCGGACTACCCGCCGCCGGCATAGTCGCCTCAGCTGCTGCTGCTGAAGATGATGTCGATGATGTCGCCTTGGACGCCTCGGCCAATGTCGCCTTGGGCGCTGACGATGGAGCAGCATCGGCCTTCTCACGCGCCTGGCGCTCAAGCTTCGCCATGGCTGTCTTCAGGCTCAAGAACGCCATTGGGATCGGCGGCATCTCACTGGGCCCATCCGCATTTGCGACAGTGATGATAGTCTTTATATCGCACGAACCATTCATGTTCACGTGCAGCACGTACGTACCGTCGTCGCGATCAGTGACCATCAAGTTTGAGTCCTGTCCTGAAGGTAGTGTCGCTGATTGTAGCCGACCCGCCACAGATCCTCCTCCTCGAGAGCATGCGTTGCCGTACTTATCTGCCGTGTGAAGGATGATCTCGTAGGGTGTCTGCGAGTACCAAGGCTGCGGAGGCAGAACGTAGTGGCTCTTCGCTGCGTCCGGTGACGTAGCATCAACGGTGAAGTGCACTGGCGAGCCATTTATTTGAGCGCCCTCCAGGGTAACCTGCACGGCGTACTCGCCCTTAATCGTAGGCGTGTACCTCGACTCGTACGTTGTAAGCCCAGCCTTCACGTACGTCGACGGCTTCAAGCTCAAGGGCTCTCCCATTGGCCCGACCATCGTGATTACAAGCATCCCCTCCGCGGCAGCGGTGAAATTACCAAACTTGTCGGTGATGCTCGGCTTGATCAGGATGGTCTCACCCGCAAAGACCAGGTTGTCCGCCCCGCCACCCCGAATGCCAGGCGGCGCGCTCATCTTCTTGCCCATTTTGTCGACCATGGTGTCGAGCTTGGAAAAGCCATCGATAAAAGAGCCGTCAGCATGCGATTTGCCAGCAACGCACACAATCTTGAACGGCGAGTTTGGGAAGAGCTCGCGGTGATCCGGTCGATTAGTGTCGCTGAGCCACAGGAACAACTCGAGCTCGCCAGCTTGTGTTGGTGTGTAGTGCATCTCGAACTGATCGCCATTCCATCCGCCTTTGTACGGGTCCGACTGCGCCGTCTTCCACTTGTTTTTGAGCTCCACTGCAGCAACGGATATCCTTGTCATACCAAATCTGAAGGAGCTTGGCGCCTGACACACATTTGAATGTATGTCCTTGAGCACAAACCCAATCCACGTCGGTTGGCCAGCCTGCGTCTTGGAGAGTCCAGTGCCGAGCACATCTGTTCTGGAGATGTCGGGCATGTCCGCGACCATCTTAAGTGTCGCAGGCATGCCACAAATGGGGCCGCCGTCAATGGTGACGCTGACGTCAAAGCTTCCCCCAAGCGTCGATAAGAACGAGATGGAAAACGTGCCATCCCCTAGATCCTTGCATGTGACGTGAACGCTGTTATGTGATGACGAGCCTTCAAGTATGGCGCCACCTAAGCGGCACGCGTTGCCCATCTTGTCACGTGTCTGTAGGACGAAGCAGCAGCCTTGGCCCTTTCCAGTGTCAAACCCGACTACGCCTCGCAAGGGGAGTGCCTCTTTGGGCACCGTTGTCGCCAGTGGATGCGCTGGGCCAGGGATGACCTCGAGTCTGAAAGGGGAGTCGGGCAGCGAAACACCCTGGCGACGCAGGCCCACGTGGAGGTAGTACTTTCCACACATCGCAATCGAAAAGTAGGCTTTGTGCGTGTCGACAGGCCGACCATGCGCGTGGAGGCGGCCAGGCTCTATGCCACCAAAAGCAAAGCCAATACCACTCGGATCTGAGGACAGCTCATTCTGAAACACGCTGGATGCGTTCCGATTCGCCTGCGGGAGAAAGTCCTTTGTCCTCCTGAGCGTACGGTCCTGAGCAGCGGTGCCTTTTGGCTTCTCCAAGCTCTTATCAACAGCTACTCGGCGCGCCCACGCGCGCAGGTATAACTGCCGGTCTCCGGCTTCCAGTTGTGACCCCTTCATGACAAGGCTCTTACCATCCTTTTTGATTGTGATCCACCCAAGAATGCCTTGCCGCGGAAACTTCTGCTCAAGAAGCGGCGGAGACTTCGGCGGAGACTTCGGCGGAGACCTCGTGACATGATGCTCTTCATCCCACCAAGAGGGGCGCTCTAAGAAGATTTCACGCCAAAGCTCCTGTTGCGACGTCTGCCCACTCATCTCGGCTCGGTGGGTCGGCTCGTCTGATTCCAAGGCCACGAGCGCGCGCGCGCCATCGTCTTGTAAGTCCACGACGACAACCCTGCGGCCCGGCTTGAGCTGACCTATCCGTGCGCTATCGAGCGCCGCACTTTCCCTCACGATCAGAGGCTGTGACGACGTCACCACGCATCCGACCCCCTGAGCGATCAGAGGCGGCACTGAGAGCGCAGGCGTAGACGAAGGTCCTGCAAACGAAGAGCGAGGTGACGGCGTCTGCCGACCTTTGTCCGGCATCTTTTTGTCCGGCGAAGCTGCGGCTTTGTCCGGCGAAGCTGAAGGTGGACGTCGGGCTTCCTTGTCCTTGTCCTTGCCGTTACTTGTCTTGGACGCTATGTTAGCAGCTACCTCGTCGACCCAAGCGTCGTCGGGTACCTTCTCGACATACACGTCAAGTTCCTCACTGTGGGAAACACGGTTATGCACGTCCCGGAATCGCACTTCGAAGTGATGCTGCTGTCGCGCAATTACCTTGTGGAGCGCCGCGCCAGACACGCTGCAGTTGGGCGCATAGGGCGTCACAGTGGTTACGTTGCAGCGGAATGGGCTCCCGACCATTGCTTCTCCAAGCAACGAAATAGCAAGCGAGTACACACCCGAGACTGTTGGTAAATAGCGTACTTCGTATTCTCCATTACCAACCGAGGTGAGGCGTGCTCGCACTCGTGTACCGCTGGCTCGGATGGCAACAAAGAAGTGGTCATCGTTTTCGGAGCGGCGCTTGCCATTCTCATCAAAAGCTTCGATCGTGAAAAAGGCAGGCTCGCCACAGATAGCATGCGTGATCCCGTCTCCACGCACACGGCAGTGCTGCAAACTTGTTTTTGGTACTGGAGGAGGGAGTGGTGCTGGCGTCGGTAGCTCTCGTATGTCGCTAGCATCAGGGTTTTCTTCCGCAGCGATCACAGCGATACGTTTTCGATTGGGCATGTAGGTTGTAGCCAGTGCCACGGATCCTTAGCCCAGAAGACTCACAAGTGGGAGACGGCGATAGGGTTGGCTTGGCACACGGCGGGTCTTCGTCGCGGACACTCGCGGTTGCGTTATTCAGCTCACGAGAGTTCAGAGTTCAAACTTTTTTCGAATTTGTTCTGTACAGTACAGTACCTTGATTGGTACTACCCGGTACTTTGATTATTGACGGTTTCACGTCACTCGATTATAATGGCGTCACACTGGTCCGACTGCTCACATTCGTGCCTATTGCAGGTCCCTGAAGGTTTTTGTCGCCGTCCCGCGTCCCGTACTGAGTCTCGGCCAAGACCCAAGGGATCCCTACCATGGTATTTGATCCCATTCAGTGTGCGGCACGCACCGATACAACGAAAGGGGGACGCCGGTTGGTGGTGCTGCTGCTCAATGGCCGCGCAGCGCGCTTGCCGAGCTCACCGTGCCGTAGCCCCGCCGCCAGGATCCGATCGTAACGCGCCGGGAGCATGAAGAACTGGCGCCAGGCCTTGAATGCTTGGCCCAATCGCCGGCGCCAGGCCAGCACGGCTGCTCGTCGGCCGAGGCTTGCAATGGAGCGCGGCCGGCGCGCCGTTGCATTCCAACGTCGCAATCTTTTGAGAGGCTCCCACACCTTCCACACCGAGTAGCTGACGCGCCACGCCACCGAGCGACGCCATTTTCTAAGGCAGTCGATCAGCATGGCACGACGAAGTAGGGCACGTTGAGTATTAGCGACCGTCCGACGAGCTGATCGCAACAGGCGATGGCGCATGAGCTGAAGCATCGTGCGTGTCTTAGCAAAGATTGCGTGCCACCGGACGGCCTCGGCAAAGTACGCAGCGGCCGCCCGCTTTGCATCGAGGACTCGATCTTTCCAGACCTCCCAACTGCGACCCATCTCGCCACGCGACGCCACTTTTCTAGGCAACTGAAAGTGCCACCACCACCAGCGTACCCAACGAATGAGAGTCCGAGAGAGCTGATGATGCACAGCTGCTCTGCACTGCAGGCTGTATTTCAAACGTGGCGCACGTGCCCAACGAATGAGAATCCGAGAGAGCTGATGGTGCACAGCTGCTCTGCAATGCAGGATGTCATTGAAATGGGGCGCACGCCAGCAAGCAATTGCTCGACGGATGGCCGCCCGCGACGAAAGGGCGCGAAGCAAGGCAGTCCATTGCTGTCCTCGCCTAACACGCGTGGACCAGTGCAACAAACAACGCAGCGCGCGTTGACGCCCACGCAAGAGTCCAAATGTAATGTGACGGCGTGAGCGTGCAATCGCAGCGGTGCGCTCGAGTTCGATGGCAAGATGCGCGCAGTGCCACGTGATCCAAGCACCACGCAGGTGCTCCGCTCGAGCGCGGATGTGATTCGCCTTCTGAGTAAGTCGAGCCCTGGTGGCTTTTGTCCAGCGCTGCAACGCTCGACTCTCGCGCCGCGTCTCCAGCAATGCCTCGTGCCAACGACGTGACGCCCACCTGAGTCTCAGCGTTCGCAACGGTACTAGCACCAGAAGGATTTCGTTCCGGAGCATCGCGTGCCGCACCACCCGCAACGCCTCGCGCCAGCGACGCATCGCCCGCTTGCGCCTCAGCGCTTCCAGCCGTGCTGACACTAGAAGGATGGCTCGAGTCAGTCTTTCATCAAGCGCGGATCGAAGCTGTGAAGCGACCCGCCAGCGCCGCCAACTGCAGCACCTGTGTGCCCCAGCCATCGCCGCCCAACGCTCCGCCGATCGCGTCTTCCACACCTCCCAAAACCAACGCGCTCGGTGGGCTTTCACGGCTTGCAGAGCATGCCCCGCGCGGCCTGCGAGCGCTTCTTGGCTTGCCATCCGGCACTGTGAAGAGACGTGCCACTGCGTCAGCGTGCGTCGTGTGACGTGCAGGTTGGCGAGCGTGACACAAGTCTGCACTTGGGCACGGGTCTCAGTGAGGCGACACCAATCACGCATCCGGATCTGAAGGTCGCCCAGCCGCGCATGCGCGCAGGCCATCCCCAGAGCCGTCTCGCAGCGACAGGCTTCGCGTAGCCGTAGGAAAAATAGGCTACACCAGGCGGCCCTCAAAGCGTCGAGCGCGAGCTCCATCGCTGCCGCTTTCTGCTCGAGGAGAAGCCCGTTGAGTTGCCACCGTTCCCAAGCGTGTCGCACACGTTGCTCTAGCTGCGTGAAGAAGCCAGTGCCAGCTAGTCTGTGGAGCCGCGAGGATCGTTGCCAGCGGGCCAGCAACTGACGGCTCCTCTGTTGTGCTGCTCGCTCAAAACAGCTGACGAGCGCGTGTCGCCTCGCACAGAGGGTACGCCAGAGATCCAGCACGACGAGAAGTCGTCGATTTCGGAAGCTGCGCGGCTGCGTGCCCTCGCCATCGAGGCACAGAGCAGCCGCCAGTCGGAGAGCCAACAATGCCCTTGCGAGACGGATGACGTCAATGCGGCGGCACGCGCGTCTGCAGCTCTGCTCGAGCCGGGAAGCATCGTTCCACACTCGTAAGGGTCGAACGAGGACTACAGCGCCAAGGGTTGGAGAATGGGAGCTGTTGCGACGCTCAACGCGCTCCAGGTGCACCTTGTATATGACGACTCGCAAGCGCAGAGTCCCGAGCGCTTCCGAGATCGCTCGACGCCGACCGAGTGCATGGGCGTGTTCAACCTTGCATTGGAATAGCGCTGCGCCGATCATCTTCTGCACACTGCTCTGCGTAACACGCTGGCAGAAATGATGCGATGCGGCTTCACGCGCGAGCCTGGCTGCCATCCATCGTCGCAAGCGGTGCCACCAGCAGTGCCAGACCATCTGGAGGGGCAGGTAGTGAGTAATGGCGTCAAATCGTGCAAGGCGGGTGGCCTCCAGCTGCAATAGCTGATGCCACTTTTGTAGAGCCGCACGCTGCGCCACATTGCAGTAGTAGGCTAACGCTGCAGTGTCCAATGCGAGACCAGTACGTCGACTACTGAGGGGCGTCTCTTGCAGGAGCACCTCAACACGCGATGGTGGGCTCCGGAGCTCATCCACTTGAAATGGGTCGGGCGCTGCCGCTGCAAGCTGTTTAAGGGCGTCCAACCGAGCATTCGGCGGCGAGTCTGGCATGTGCGTGTTAATGGCGTCCAACGGAGCATTCGGCGGCGAGTCCGGCACGTACGCGGCTGGGGTCAACGGAGGAGCGTAGGTGAGCACTGCCACGTCTTCAGAAATGAAGGGCGAACGCAGCCTAGACATCGAAGTCCGACGCCGATTTGAGCGTTTCCATCCAAATTTCCCGCAATTTTCTAGTTGAAAAGACCGTTCGACGGGACCGAGTTGGAACGTGACGATGAGAGCAACGTACCGTTATCGGAGGTTACGGTGAAACCGCTGTCATGGGCGAGGAACGGAAACACCGAGGCCGGACGCGCGTGTGGCAGGGGTTGCGACCGAACGCCTATGACCGAACTGGCACGAGGTTCTGGCACGTGGACTCCAATATCGCCGCTCTTCGATGTTGACCTGGCACGCTTGCTGCAGAAATATAACAACATGTCCCCGCGAGATATAGCAACGCCGCTTGGGGCCATGGAAGTGCGGCTTGTAGGCAAGCCATTGCAAATGCCCCTCTCCCCAAGGAACAAAACCTCGCGGGGATGGTTTAGACCCCCGGCGCACGTAAAGCTTGATCGACTGCCGTCACAGCCGTCCATCCCAAGATCGGATCAAGCGTGGGGATACGAGGCCGACGAGACGGGCGCACTAGTGCTCATGAAGCCCCCGCAGCCAGCAGGCGCACTTTGCGGGCCGGGTTCATACTCGCCAAGTTTGGACACGGTCCTCCGCAGGTCGCCGCGCATTGATTTTGCACTCGGCTCAGGCCGTGAGCCCGTCGTCGTCCCACGTCCAGTGGTGACCCAGGATGCCGCTCCCGAGCGTATCGAGATCAGTCGTCATCGCCAACCAATGCCGAACGCCGTCAATGCTCTCTGCCGGACACGGGTCGCTCGGGCAGCCCGTTCACCTCGAGAGCTGCCGCCCTCGCCAGGGCCAGGCGCGCACGCCCCATATTCTGGCCTAGGCGTGCGGCCCGTGCCTGCCTACCCGAAGCAAGCTCGGCATCACGTGCTCTCGACACTGCTGCCGCTGCCTTCGCCACGTCGCGGCACAGGGCTCAGGCCTACGACTTTCCACGACACTGGTTCACTAAGCGCGCGTGCGGCGACGCTTGAAAAACCTTCGCCGCGCTGCTGGCACAACATCCCCGACTTCGACTTTTGGGGCTTGAATGAGGGGCCGCCTCGGGCGCCTCCCGCTGCGCAGATCGTCATCGAGCCGCGCCTCAAAGCTGCTGCCGAGCAGGCTACTCCAGTCCCTGACCTAGCCTCTGACCTATCCCCTACTCCCTGGCCGAGCACGCCGTCAGGCGATCCTCGCCACGGAGATCGCCGAGGCCAGGGAAGCATGAACTTGCCTAACCTCGAGTGATCGTATGAGTGAACTGCGAGTGATGTGGTGATCTTCGAGCCGACCGTCGGGGCGATCGTCACGGCGCTCCAGGGATCACCTCGCGACGCTTCCCCACGTCTCAGGGTACGAACGCGGCGACCCTCGGATCTCTGAATCGTTCCGGACGAAGGATGCCACACAACTTCCAGTTATCGTATGCGACGATAGGGGTGCCAGTAGCGGTCGAGCGTCGTATTCGTGTAGCGGTCGACAGTCATAACGCGGCGTTACCGAGCGTAAAGTGTACCGAACTATATCAGAGACACATATACCGCTCGCTGTCTTACGTTTTCTGATAAGCCGTTATGAGCCAATTCGCGGGCGGTTTTAAGGGCGGTTATCACGACTCGCGAGCGCCGATTTCAGCAGGCCCTGGAAAGTGCCGTCCTCGATGAGCTGCTTCAGGCCTGGGCTGCCAGCCAAGCATAGCGCCTCGTCTCCGGCCGGTTCACCGTCCGTATAGCCACCGATCGCTCGGCTATTGATAAAGACAGCTGGCATTGAGGTGCGGCCAGTGGCTATTGCAAGTGCTGCGCGGAGACGCTTGCCTTCCCGACCGAGCTCTTCAAGCTCGACAACACGAAGCGCGTCCTCAGCAGCGCCAGCGATGGAAATCTGCGCGCGCAAAGCACCCTTCGCAAGAAGACACCAAGGGCAGTCCACGAACGAGAACATCACAACAGGTGCAGTTGTGGCTTCTGCTACCAGCAGGTCGCGCGCAGCAATAGGATCGAAGTCGGTACCGGCCGCCTCGACAATGCGCTCAAGCTTCCAGTCACCGACGTACTGCTGCTCGAGCCGCATGAACTCGGACACTGCTGCGCCGGCAGGTCCTCGTGCGAACTGGAGCTTGAGCTCATCGGGGGCTGCTGCAAATGGTGTAGATTTGAGCATGTGCTGGACTGTATCTCCCTGGACATGCTTGCGGTGGACGGCAGCAACTGCCTCGCTGCTCTTGAACCAGTTGAAGAAAAGCTTCGCAGGCAGGGACAGCGAGTGAGCTGTGGCGACGCGCGCAAACAAGACCACGACTAAATGTCTCGACCTCATTTTGTGACGAATCCTGCCCGGCGGAAGTTTTATTTGTCCGTCTATGCGAGAAGTTTAATCGGCGGCACGCGGCAACCTTGTAGGGGACCCGCCACTCAGCTTCAGCTTGGACTTCGAATCGGCGCCGAGCAAAATGCTGCTCGCCGACTTAGAGCCGCCGAGGGAGCGCCGCTTCTTCAACTCCGCGGCGGCAGCTGCCGCCTTGGCCGCCCTGGCCTCCTGCTCCTTCAGTCCGTCTCGTTCCACCTCCTTGACGATCTGGGCCTCAAGCTCGCGCAACCGCGCCGCAAAGTTGAGAGAGTGTTCTTTACTCGCGGGCGCCTGCCTGGTGAGTTGCTGCATGAAGAAGTCGCGCACAAAGCCGGGCCGCCTGGCCGACTCGACCAGGTCCTCCTTCGAGATCCCTGCGGCGCGCCCTGGCCCGATCCAGTCCTCCTCCTTATTTTGCGACTGGCTACGGATTTCGGACCACACGCGGTTGAAGGCCTCGGTCACCGTGTCGAGGTCGCCCGAGTCCACACCAGTCACTATGATTATGCCTAACTCGGAGTAGGAGAGCGAGCCTGAGTGGTCCACGTCCCAGACGTCGAAGAGCAGGCGCAACCTATCCTCAATGGGCTCCTCGTTGACTGAGCAGAGCGTGCGTATGTACTCCCTGAAATCAATTTTTTCGGGTTGATTCGGATGGTTAAAGTTCTTGAAGAGTCTGTCGATGTGGACGGGATCACGAAGGCCCATCTGGCGTAGCGCCAAGCTGAACGCACGCGGGCCGATCATGGAATCACCCACGCCCATGCCCCGTGACGCCTCCTTGAAGAGAGAGAAGAGACGCTTGAGGCCAGCTGTGCTCATGTCCATCACCACCTTGGTGTCCTTCAGCAGGACCCACTGCTTCTCCTCCTTGAGATCACGCGCCTTCTCCTGGTCGAAGATGATGGTGCACGTGCGCGCGTACTTAAACTTCTGATTGCTGCTCGAGCTCAACGGTAAGCCCAGATGATCCAGTTTGCTCAGCGGCTTGATCAGCAACGGCCTGGACGATCGACTCGCGGTCATTGCACGCGTCGTCGGTGGCACCCGGCCCTTGTCGCCCTCCTCGCCCTCCTCGGCCATTTGTACCGGGTGCTGTTCCCTAGAAAGGAGGAGGGTGGCGACTGGCACGCCCCTTCGGCTCTGGCAAGACTTTGCGCGTCGCGTGCTTACCAGACCACTGAGACTCTTGCCAATCTAACTTGCATGCAATAAGCGACGTATGGTGCACATTTTTTCTACAAAGTGAAAGGTGTGAAAGGTGTGAAATCATTTCGACACGCGGCCTCTCACGTGTCCCTGCTTCGCGATGAAGCGCGGCCGCGACCAGCAACCTAGTCGCGCTCCTGACGACGTACCTCCACCTCCACCTCCTACAATCCGCGACCTCATCGTGAGGATTGGCGACAAGGCCAGCGCCATGCATCTTACCAACCATCTCGAAGATCTCACGGTCGTGCTCAAGCCCGACTTCAAGTTCCAGCGTAGCCTAATCATCGAGACGGTGATCGACTGCGCGCGCTCACTACACACCAAATCCACGGTGTACGCAACGCTCACCGGCTTGCTCAACGCGGCCGACAGCGACATCGGTGGCGAGATCGTGGAGGCGGCGCATCGCGAGCTGCAGGGCGCGTTCGAGGACCACGCGCCGATGGCCATCCGCGGGCTGACTCGCTTCTTCTGCGGGCTGATGAGCGCGCGCACGATCGCCTGCTCCTCCGTCGTCGAGCTGCTCGAGCGGCTGCTCGACGCGCGAGAGGGTGGCGAGGACGAGACTGTCCAGGGCGAGAGTGGCCAGGCAAAGCCGCTTGCGCGCGCCGACTGGTTCGCGGTCGTTGTGATGGATGCGCTGGTTCTCTGCGGTAAGGAGCTGGCGGCTGAGGCGCCCGAGGCGCTCGCGGGACTTCTCGCGAGCCTCGACGAGCAGGCCGCCCGCCGCAGGCCGCTCCGGGATATAGGGCCACTCCTGTTGCCCTATGGTGCGGCGACTGCGCCGGACGAGTTTGTTGAGCACTTCGACGCTCTGCACACGATCGTTACAACGATGCGCGAGGATGGGGGCTGGTCGTCTCCGTTCTTAGTCGCACCGCACCGCGCTTTCGCCTCCCGGCTCGCCGAAGCGCCCATGCACCCACTGGGTCCAATTATAGTTCCCGCGCATTCCGCCGGCTGCACCTATCCGGCCTTCCATCGGCTGCGGCTTCTGCCGTCCGCCTCCGCGGTTGACAGGCCCATGGTGGACTCGATGGACGCGCTGATCGGGGACGCGGATGCCGACGAGGCGGATGAGATGCAGGTGGACGAGATGGGGCGTGACGTACGTGTGTCGGTGCGCCGCCCGCCGCCCGCGCTCGACCGCGCTGCTGGCCGCGGCGGTGGCGGCGGCGGCGGCGGCCGTGGCAGCGAGTTGCTCGCGCCGGCCGACCGTCTGTTGCTCGAGGAGCATGCCTTCATGTTGGTGCTTGCCTTCGCCGAGTCCCACAAGGACTGTGCGAAGCAGTTGCAAGGGCTTGGCGAGCAGATGGGCCTCGACGAAACCCAATGGGCCTCGATGATCGTCGAGGTGCTCCTCTCGTACCTGCTTGCCTTGCCCGCGCCCAAGCACAAGGTCGTGATGCACACTTGCGTCATCGTCGACCTGTGCAAGAACGTGCCGGCGGTGCCACTCGCGCTCGAGGCCGCCCTCAACGTGCTCTTTACCGCTCTGCCGCGCCTCGACACCGAGCTGGTCGAGCGCCTCGCCTCATGGCTCGCGCTACACGTCTCCAATTTCGGATTCTCTGAGGCGCTGCATTTATTTGCGCGCCCCTGGGGCGCTGCCCTAGGGTCGCCGTCCGTATCGGCAGCTGCCGTGCTCGAGGCAGCTAGCCCTCGCGAGCGCTTCGTGCAGCTCACTCTCGATCATATGACGCGGCTCTCGTTCCTCGAGCGTGTGGAGAGGGGCTGCCCCGCGGCCGGGGAGAGGGGCTGCCCCGCGCCCTTCCGGCCATACCTGCCGAGTACGTTCGAAGGGTGCCTCGATTGGGGAGACTCGGCCGTTGGGGGCGCCGGGAACCCCCGCCGGGAACCCTCGCCGGGAACCCCCGCCGCCCTCTCCAACGAGCTCCTCGACAAGCTCCGCGCGAAGCTCACGAATGAGCAAGTTATCAGCTGGCTCGACAGGGCGCCGCCGCCGTATACCAGAGTGCCCTCGGCCGACGGCGACGGCGTTCCCCTACCGGTAGAAGCCTCGCCTGAGCGAGTGGCCCTCGTCGTTCAGACGCTGCTTGATGCGGGCGCAAAGAGCATTTCACACCTCGAGCGGCTTCTCGTAAAGTATGGTGAGCTGCTGCGTCTCGTCAGCGCGAGCGCCGCTGACAAGGTCGAGCTGCTCAGCGCGGGATGGCGCTACTGGCGCGCCTCGCCGCAGATGCAGGCACTGCTCCTCTCGAAGCTGCGCAAGCACAAAGTCATCGACGGCTCGGCGCTCCTCGCCTTCGCCTTCCATCCGGATGGACGCGGCGGGCTCGGGCAGGGGGGCTGGGAGGCCGTAGGTGAGCTCGTTGAAAGCGTCGTGCTTCTTCAACGCGACGCAACGCAGGTGCTGCGCAGACGCGAGAGGCGCCTCGCCGACCTCGTGGCCAAGGGCATGGACGACGCGGCCATCGGCCAAGCTGAGGCCGAAGTAGCCGAAGCACGGGTCGAACTGGACGATGCGCGCCGACACAAGAAGGAGACGCTGGCCAATTTGTTCGCGGGTGCGTGCGGGCTGCTGGGCGCACACGAGGCGGCCGCCAAGGGTGCTTCAGGGATGCCTCGCTTCCTCGAGTGGTACCGCATGACGTTGGGGCGAACGCTCGCCCTCGGGCGTCGTTACGCGAGTGAGTTCTCGCTCGACACGGTCGAGATTGTTGTCGAGGGCAACGGCGTCTCCGAGAGCGTGCGCGACCTTGTCTTCACGCCACTCCGGCAGGTGCAAGCCTACACGGGCTGATGCACGATTTGCCGCGCATGTTCGCGCCATATGCATATCTGCTCAGGTGGACTCGCGCTTGCGGCAGGGGGCGAGCACACACACCTGACTCCTGACCACCACGCCACAGGCGAGCACCCAGGGAGAGCGAGGTAGGGTCTAAGCACTATAAGGGTCTACAGCGATCCTGGGGGTTGCCTGTGGGGACGTCAGTGGGGACGTTGCCGCGGGCCGCGTCCTCGGCCGACCCGCGAATCGTATACCGTGAACCGTCGAGCCCGTTCAGTTTCCGTTCCGCAGTTCGAAAACGCTATAACCGGGTCGAGTGAGTCTTTCTATGACTCCGGGACGATAAATCGAACACGATCGTGTGCCGCGCACGCGACGGATTTTGCACTTGCATTTTCGCCCCGCCGCGGCCCCGCCACGGGCCCCACGGCCGCCACGGGCTTAGCGGCTTACGCTTAGTGCATAGTGGGCCTACAGCGGTACGGTACAGCGTACAGTCCGGTCAGTGGACCGTCGAGTGGACCGGTCCGGTCCGATCTTCACATTAGTCTGCTCGGGCGCGGTCACTCGACCAGTCACTCGACGCGGCTGTCCCGATCTCTACCCTCTTGCCATTTTGTTGGTGTATCGTCTGAGAAAACAACGGTGACAAGGGATATCGGCGGTAGAACCACCGTGGTCATGTAGGTATCATAGACAATCGTAACATTTGTCGACTCCTTTCGGTTGTTGGCGAACTCTACCACAAACTTCGATTGATCTTCGCCACCGTTAAACGGTCGTATCTCTTTGATCACGATTTCGTTGAAGACAACCACATAGACATTGGACGGCAGGCTGACTGATCTCTCATGTTCCACCCGTCGCGACCCCGGTTCGACAAAACGCCCAAAGTGAGCAAAGGTGTAGTACGCACCTGTGAGCGTAAAAGTGTCTGCGCTTGTATTCACAATGACCAGCGGTTGTTGAACATCAACGCTAGGATCGTGGAAGGACGCGTTCGAGAACATCGGCCCCCCTGCTTCGTTGAGGATGCAGTGCCAGTAGATCTCTGCCGAGCTGCCAGCGTTGAAGTCGCCAATAAGCATGTGGGCCCACTGCATGGAATCCTCAAAGTCCGTCCGGGGTAGATTTGGGCACGACGGGACCTCGTAGTCACCGTACTCCACCGCGTAGCTGACCTCCGTCATCCAAAGCTTTTTGTCTGGAAATTGCTGCTTGATCAGGGCCATGTTCTGCAGTGCCTCGGGCAGACAAAACAAGGTTGTATTGAATATCACTCGGCCGTCAGGGCCCTGCTCCTTCGTACACGACCAGCTCGTTTGATTTCCCACGACGCAGCCAGAGTCGTACCCATGGGTGATGATGATGTCCGTGGCGTTGGCCACATCCGGGCGAAGTGCTAGCCATGACTCCACGTATTCCAGCCAAGTCAAGTTCCGGGAGTACTGCTCGCCGTAGGTAACTTTTGGCGCACCCGGTGTTGCGTGGAACAATGGACCGACATGATTGACAAGGAGATCCGCCAGTGTCGCACGATCAACCGTCTCGTAGGAACCGAACGGGCCTGGCTCGTTAAACATGGACAAATACGTTAGCGGAGCTCCGTGAGCTGCCATTGCTTGCGCGTACTGTAGAAAATACTCTGCAAGCTGCGGGTAGAATGACGCGTTGATCAGCAGCTGGTAGAAGGGTTCTGTGCCGTTGCGTTCGAGCATCCACAGCGGGACGAAATCCATAGTGGCCTCCAGGGAGACTGAGCGGCCCGCGACAGCGTTGGCACGATTTATGTACGGCACGACACCACCCGCATCATCTAGGTCGGGCTGCAGTGAAAAATTACCCGGAGACTCTTCGTAAGAGTACCAGCAGCAGCTGCCGCCTTCAATAGTACGAGGCATGGCGTCCGACGAGGCGATGGCCACTTTTCCGACCTTGAACCCTGCCCCCTCCGTAGGGTGCCAAAGCGCCTCCAGAAGTCCCGCCTGCTTCGGTGGCGACAACGAATTCAAAAGCAGCGCGCCGGCACGCACGAAGCTGCAGCCGACGCCATCGAACTCTTGAAAGCGTGGCCCGGCGCTGGTGAGACACACAGCGGAAGAAGCAGGGTCTTTGCAGATGTTGGAGGCGTTGCTGCGGACCCAAAGGAGGTCCTGGGGTGACTGTGTCAGGCGGCGACCGCTGCTGTCAGATATCCAGACCTGGGCGGGTTTTGGAGCACCATGGACAGCGACGCAGAGAAGCGAATACAGAATAAATGCAGCCCGCATGGGGGCGCCTCCGGCAACTCCGGGCTGAGGACTGTGGCTGAGGGGCTCTCAATATTACCGGTAAAAAGACACCGGGGGGAGCCGGGACACAATATTACCGGTACGCTCGTGACGGACGCCGACGAATACCGGGGACGTGGACGTGGTGCAAATGAGGTGGACATCACTTGACTTGACTTGACTTGACTTGACTTGACTGGAAGTGAAATTCAGGAGAGAAAAACGCTTGAATTCATGCGGCAAGCCTCTCTCGTGTCAGAGACGAAGAAGAGCGAAAAATACCTGCCCCCGCCGCTCGAACCATACCTCCAGGCGCTCGCCGAGCCGGTCGCGCTCTTCTCGCCAGCGCTTGCCGAGGCACTCGGACTGCCGATGCCGCCTGGCGCATTCTTTGAAGAGGATGCCACCATTGATGAGGTGCGCTCGGCGCTCATGGAGATGAAAGTGGGTGCGCATCCTCAGCGTCCACCACTGGCGCTCAACACCGCTGCGGCGCGTCGCGAGAGTTCTCCACCCGCGGACGATCCTGGCCTTAAGGCAAAGCCACGCAAGGGGAGCCTGACCACGGTTGCGCCTGCGGCGGCCGAATCTCCACGGTCCCGCGTGCACATTGACTACAGCCCGTGGGTGTCGCCAGCCCCTTCACCCCGCGAGCTTCCAACGCAGCAGCAGCAGCAGCCGCCGCCGTCTCAGTCGTATCGCACTGCGACGAGCCGAGGAGGGCGCAGCGGTGGTGGCCTGACGAGCGGGGGTCGCGGCGGCGCCATCCGTCGGCCGCCCACAGCGCCATCAACGGCGAGCGGCGCTGCCTCGCAGCGTGGTTCGGCGCCGTCGTCACCGCGCCAGCGGAGCGCCAGCTTTGGCGGTGCCATCGGCTCGAGCGTCGTGTTCAGCGGCTCGAAGAGTCCATCGTCACCACGGCTTAGCGGCGGCGGCGGTGCGGCGCGGCCAGGTCCACTCATACCGAAAGGTCGGTCGCCGAAGAGTGAGGACGATGGCGCTCGTGAGGAGCAACCCGAGCAGCAGCCCGCGCAGCAGCGGCGCCCGTCGCCGTCGCTGCACGCCGTCTCGCTGCTATTCGCGCCGTATCGTTCGCCCTCCGCGTCGCAGGCTTGCACACCAGCGCAGTCGCCATGGCAGTCGCCCAGGGCGGAGAGGTCCAAGGAGGAGCAGAAGGTAGAACCGAAGCGCAAGAAGGCCGAAAAGGAGGAACCGATATTCTTAGAGACAGCGGATGTCTGAGGAGATCCGCGATGGTTTTTCGTGACACGTGGTGAGCGCGGGGGGACCGCGACATACTGTAACTGTCTGTCTGACTGATGGGATTCCCGTGAACGCGGATTGGTGAACAGTTGACCCCAAAGGGACTTCTACCCCGCGTACAGCGAGCCGACCGCTCAGTACCCACGCTCAAGAACAATCCGAAGTAGCAGCGCCTGCGCGCGCTATCCTAGCGAGGCGTTTGGGGTGAATCGACATGGAAGACGACCCCACCCTCGGCTTCAAACCCGAAGAGGCGGCACAGTTTATCGAGGCGCTTGATCAACTCGGTGCTGACTTTGACACCGACGCAACCAGTGGGGCAGAGGACCAGCAGTTTGTCATCGAGGAGGACGATTGGCATTGGCTCACCAAGCAGGTGGGCACTCGCAATTTGGAAGACACAGTAAGGTTTGGTGAAAGACAGGCCGAGCAAATCGCGGCCGATCCGGAGTTGGTGCGTGCCGCTCCCCTCACCGCGGATTGAAATGATGCGTGCCTCAAGCGTTCGGCCGGCTAATGCACCTGCAACATCGACACGCGCAGGCGGAGCTTGCTCATCTAGGCGTCCTAGATGCGTCGCATCTCAGCGCGATTGTGGGTGGTGTGAACGACGAGCAGATTGCCGCATGCGCGGAGCACATCGCTGCGTGCGCGGAGTTGACGCAATTCGCGGCGCAGCTTGATGACCACGGGGGCAGCAGCAGCGGGGACTCGACGGGCAAGGACTGGGGCCACCGCGGCGCGGATGCCGCCGACGGCGCCGATGCCGACGCGGAGGGCGACGGCGACGGCGATGGCGACGGGCGCAAGAAGAAAGTGCGCGACCGAGGCGTGGCGTGGAGTGAAGAGGAGCACAAACTTTTCCTTCAGGGCCTCGATAAGTTTGGCAAGGGCGACTGGCGGTCCATCTCTCGCCAGTGCGTACTCACGCGCACGCCCGCGCAGGTCGCCTCGCATGCGCAAAAGTACTTCATTCGGCAGGAGGGGGGTGGCAAGGAGAAGCCCGGGAAGCGCGTCTCCATTCATGATATCTCGTCCCTCGAACAGAGTATGCCAGACCGTAACCAGCGCAAGCGGCGCAAGCAGGATCGGGAGGCTGCTGCTGCGGCTGCGGCCGCGTCGGCACCTGCCGACGCCGCGGGCGACGGTAGCTGCAGCGGCGGTACCGGTACGACCACTGCCGCTTCCGGTGCCGCCGGTGCCTCCTCCTCAACCGCTGCCGCCGCTACCGTCGCGCCCGCCGCTGCCAAGAAGAAGGCGTCGCAACCAAAGAAGGCCGTCACAGCGTCCGCGCCCGCTCCAGGTGGGCTTGGGATGGGCGCGGCCGGCTCGTTAGCAGCCGGAATAACATTAGCTGAAGGCGCGTTACCCTTTCAAGTCCTTCTGGGACCAGATGGAAGGCCTGCTATGGATGGCGCACAGATAGCGGCGGCGATGGCCGCCGCCGCGGCCCAAGGCAAGCGGCTGCAGCTCATCCCGATGCCGCTGAATGCAGCCTTCCAGCTAAATACCCCCGCGGCTGCCGCACCAAGGCCAGGCGTGGGGCAGCCATTGGCACCAATACCAAAGGCGACGAACGCGGGTTCTGCCGCCAAGGCCGCCGCGACGTTCGTCGACCAGCCCGCTGCCGTGTCGGTGCCCGCGCCCCCAGCCGCACTCGCCGCTTCCGCCGCTGCCCCATCGGGACCTACAGCGCCTGCCGCAGCCACAGGTTCTGCGCTGCAATGGGCGCCGTTTCAGCCATTGGCCAACGTGAAGAAAGAAACTTGAGGACTGCCACTGCCACCGGCGCGTACTCGGCGCGGACAGCTGCGCGGGCGCATCGTTGCGAGAGAGGCCCATCTGCCTGACGTTACATGTAGGACCTCGACCACACACATACACCGCATCGCATGTCACATGTGCGATGTGAGATCTTGCTGTGCGAGATCCCGGATGCCGCATCACGGGATCGGACACGCCAGATCGCCAGACTAAAATCTGGTTTATAGCCGTTGCTAACTACACGTTGAGTAATTCCGGTCTGGAAACGCAGGCCCGCTCACCTGTCCCGGGCGCCGGGTCGCCCGCATCATGGTGATGCTCGCTCCGTGCGCGCCCGATCCGCCCGATCCCTTTCCTGCTTTCGTCGGGAATTCTGTTCTATAACTTCACCCCGTAGTTCATGGTCAACGGGACTAAGCCGTCGGGGGCGTCGACGTACTCCTGCGCGCACCCGCAAGCGCGAGCCGCGAGCGTGATGTCCTATTGCCTAAGAGCATGCTGGTTGCCAGTTGGGCTCAGGAGGGGCTACGCGGTGTCCATTGCCTGCAAGGTGATTGGGATACGGAGCTCCTGCTCATTGTCGTCCTCGTCGAAACGCGAGACTGTCAGCGTCACGCGGTCGCCTGGCTTGAACTTGTCTATCGCACGGAAGAGCTCGATGTCATCATCAACCTGCGATCGCGGGGGACAGACGACGGAGGGGACAGCCCTCGAGGGGCGCGCTTGCGCTGTGAGATACTGATGGGGAGCAGAGGTCCTAGACCGAGGTAGTGGGGACTGAGGTGGGCGGCGCCACGGACCACGTCGCTGTTGACTGCGGTAATCACGTCCCCGATGACGATCTCGCCTGATCTCGACCGGTAGGAGCCCCGCAGGCCCGCCTTGTCTGCGCTTGACTGCTCGGGTACATCGAGAACCAGCACGCCTCGATCGACACCGAGCGCGCGCGCCTGGCCATAGCTCATGTACGAGATGCCGATCGCCGGCCGCGTCACCTTGCCGTCCTTAATGATCGTGTTCACCTGGTACTTGAGAGTGTCAACTGGGATGGCTGCGGAGCCAGGGCAAGGTGGGCGCGTGGGAAGGGGTGAGGGGTATGAGACGGGGTATGAGACGTCCGCGCGGGCGCGCTCGCAACACCGCTCCAGTCCACAGGCCACGCCGGCGGCAGAGCACCCACCGAAACCGATGCCAGCAGAGGCACCCGAGGGCGAGTAGATGGCCGTGTTCATCCCGATCAGCCGACCCGACGAGTCAAGCAGAGCACCGCCAGAGTTGCCCGGGTTGATGGCGGCGTCCGTCTGGATGACGTTGGTGATCGGCCGTCCGGATGGCGACTGCACTTCGCGCCCGAGCCCCGAGACGACACCCATGGTCAGCGTGTGGTCGAGCCCAAAAGGATTGCCGATCGCAAGCGTCGTCTGACCGACGCGCAGACTGCTCGATGAGCCTAAGGAGATTGGCGGCGGCCTACTGAGACCTGCATCGATTTTGAGGACGGCCACGTCCTTGTCCGGATTATACCCGACGAGCCTGGCGTCGAATCGCTTCTGCAGACCATTTTCGTCCGTTAGGACCACCTTGGCAGCCTCGGCGGACCGGATGACGTGATAGTTGGTCACAATGTGACCAGCATCATCCCACACGAAGCCTGACCCCGTGCCCGCCGACACCTCTGTTGCACTCATTGACATACGATCCGTCTTTTGGACGAAAGTAGTGATGAAGACCACGGAGGGCCTGGCGCGCGAGAAGAGGTCCGCCACCGTCTGCTCCTGCTTCTGCAATTCCGAGATAGCCATGCCCAGGTCAGAAGCATGCGCTGTGAGAGGGCCGCTGCTCCAAGTAAGCGTGGCAGCCAGCACGCTCGAGAGTAGCGTGCGCTGCCAATGCGCCGGATCGGCGAGCGCTCGCGGCGACGGCACGCGTGAGGTGCGCACTCGGGTGGTGAGAGTCGCACCGCGCATAGCAATTGCTAGTCGCCGAGTAGGAAAGCCGACAGCCTGTCGCGTCCCACTGCGACTGCCGCTTTGACGAGACTCGAAACTGATTGCACAGTGGGGTTGAGTCCGCATAGATCTGTTCAGACCCGTTGCAGCGAGAGTCGAGCCCACGTCGTACATGCACACCTGAAAACCCCTTTTTTCGGTCATGAATCCAATGCAAGTATGGTCGACTGTTTGGTCATGAATTTTTTGTCTAGCCGTGATGGCAAACTGTGGAACGTTTCCCCCAGTGTGTACGTCAAGAAGGAATCGGTCCTTCGCAGCATCTCGCTCTGGCTGTGAATGCTCGTGGGGGTGGCACCGGTACCGGTAAATGAATCGCCGGCCGGGTTCTGCATCGACCGCGGAGGGAGGCCGATAGATGGAGTTGGCATGCCCGCCATCGTCCGGACCAAAAGCGTGCTCAGCCCTGCAGCGCTTGAAGCGCAGGAGCGCTGGAAGCGCTCGCTCTTCGATGAATACGTCAAGGAAGGCAAGGACGGACTGAGCAAGGCCGACCTTCGCGGGGTGCTGGACAAGCTGCATGTGCCGCCAAGCCGAATGGAAGACATCTTTGCTCGTGTTGATCTGGACGGTGATGGCATCATCCAGTACAGCGAGTTCTCGGCGTATGTAGACGCTCACGAGTACAGCTTGCGCACGGCGTTCGATGCCATCGATGTAGATGGCAGCGGCGAGATCACCAAGGATGAGCTCAAGCTCCTACTGGACCGCATGCACATGAAGTGTGAGGCCTCACGAATCGACGAGTTGCTTCGCAACGTCGATACTGACGGAAGCGGCACAATTTCTTTCGAGGAGTGGCGTTCGGCATTCGCACTCCTCGATCCCGAGGATCTCCTTCGGTCACTCGACGAGTCGGTCTCGTTCACCGACGACACGGCTGCAATGGCGGCCGACCTGTTCGGCAAGCTTGGCATCAAGACGCCACGCAGCGGAGTGCAGGCCAGCAATCCGACAGAGACGAAGGCGCCAATCATCAACCTCGCGGCCACCTCGCCCCTTGCGGCGCAGCTCCTGCCGGGCGGGCTGGCCGGCGTCGTCGCGCAGACGGTCGTGCAGCCTATCGAGACGGTCAAGGTAAGGCTGCAGGCTGGCAGCGTCGGCAAGATGCCGTGCAAGTACGGTGGCTCCATTAGCAACTGCTTCCGGATCATCATGGTTGAAGAAGGCGTGCACGCCCTGTGGAAGGGCATGTATCCGTCGGCGCTGCGTGAGCTCTCGTACTCGACGTTACGTTTCGGCCTGTACAAGCCAATTAAGGTCACAATCGGCTGTGGCTCCCCCCGCGACACACCACTTTGGAAGATGATGTTTGCCGGCGGGCTCGCCGGTGGCATCGCATCCTTCATCGCCAACCCGACGGACCTGCTCAAGACGCGCATGCAGAACGATCAAACCAACCCGCCGCGCTCGACGATGGCGCACACCAGGGACATTTTTGCGATGGGTGGCGTGGGGGCCTTCTGGCGCGGAGCATCCACGACGGTGGCACGCGCGGTCACGCTCGGAGCCGTCAAGATGGCCTCGTACGACACCGCCAAGGAGGTGATTGAGACACAGCTCGGCCAGAGGAGGGGCTCGACGGCCAACACAATCGGTGCCGCATTCCTCACCGCCGCTAACACGGTCTTCTTTACCGCGCCCGTGGACTTTATTCGCACGCAGGTCATGCTTGGCGATGGCTCGCGTGGCATGGCGCGTATCGCCGTGGACGCCGTCTCAGCCCGCGGCCCGCTGGTGTTGTGGAATGGCTGGCTGCCACAGTACATGCGAATCCTTCCGTACGGCACACTGCAGTTCTTCTTCATGGAGAAGCTCGCCAATATGTTGGGCACGAGCACGACGTGAACGTTGTGGACGTGTGGATATGGTCTCGAGGTCTCGAGGTATGGCTAGCCCCGCGGGGCTGTTTTATAGCGGCCAGTTTCCGTGCTCTGGTGAAGAACTCTGAAGATGGTGCAGAGGTCACGCCTGTCCCCGTCCGAAGGCATATCTGCGGGGCCGCCATGCCATGCCATGACTGCCTTGCCTTCTTTGCGCACTCAGTCATATTCACAGTGCTAGGAGTCTCAGTTGACTGGTCACGAGCGGTGAACCGCCGGGCCGGTTTCGTTCACGAGTGTGAGTTGGTCCGATTCGCTCTACACTCGCAGTACACGCAGTACACGCAGTACACGCAGTACACGTGTCTCATACATGTGAGTGAGTGAGTGTGAGTATGAGTGAGTGAGTGAGAGTGTTGCTTGCAGAGGTGAGCGAGAGAAAGTTTGGCGTGAAGAGCCCGGGAAGAACCGCATCGTGACCAACATTGCGAAATGGACGACGACACGTTCTGCGCGATTTGCTCGATCCACTTCTCCAACTCAGCAACCCTTGCGAAGCACTGCGCTGCCATTCATCAGGCGTCAGCAGCTCCGTCGCCGCCGGCGCCAGCGGCAGCAGCGGCTCCAGCCACTCGAGAAAAGCGGCCAGCTGGCTCATCAATTCCGGTCGAGTCTGAGCAGATAGAACTTGCACCGCTGCTCGCAGTGCTCTCGGACCAGCAAAAGGATGCTATTCTGCTCCGTGCCGTGCAGCACGAACCCGACTTCTTCTACGACCGCATCTTCGAGCAGGCCACGGCACCGCTCACCGACGAGGCAGCAAACGCGCGCCTCACCTCCATGGACCCGGAGGCATTCGCCTCGGCGATCAATTTTTTCCTGGGCGCTGGCGTTGCTGGCAATGCTCTATCACTGCTCGTGGCCGCGTCGCAAAGGTGTCTTGGTGCACTCGAGGAACTCGTGGATGCGCGACAGCAGGCTGTGAGCGGCGGCAACGCCGCCGCCGTTGCTACTGAAGAGGAGGCCGACGACGACGCACCGGCGACTCTCGAAGAGACCAAGTTGGCTGTTGTGGAAGCCCTGCCTCCCGTGGGCGCTCTGGCAGCTCTGTGGGTCGATGTTCTCGGCAAGCCGTCGGTACGCGCGCTTCTCGGTGATGACGAGATCACGCAGCTGCGGCTTCTGTTCGAGGGACTGCAAGGTGCGGCGGGCGCTGTACGCCCGTTTGCTGCGGCTGTGCTCGTCGGATCTTTAGGAGAAACAGCCGATCTCCTCGACGACGCAATGCGCCGCCTCGACGACCCCAAAGCAGCCGTCAAGAGCGCTGAGGGAGAGACAGCGCCCAGCAAGAAGCAAAAGAAGTTGGCGCCCTAGAGGGCGTACTCGTATTCATAGTCCCGGGTCGCCGACACCGTTCCCGCGAGCATCAACACGCGGGGCGCGATGTACCGATACGTGGGCACTTCCGCGCATCTGCTTGGGTCTGTAAGATCGCTCCCGTCGCGCGTCTCGCCCCGTGTCGGATCTGTCAATCGCCCCGCCGCCCGCTTGCGCGGTTCGAACACGACGCAGCGACGGCGGGTCGCGGACCACCCGTCACGTGCTCTCCAGGCTCCTGTCTCGAGCGCTCGCTCCCGGTGCGCGGATCGCGGACGTCCACACGCGCGCGATTCCAGCAATTTTTGCGGTATCGCCGGATATCGTTATATACTTATAGCTTCGAAATCGGGTCGCCCCCCCGACCGGCCTCCGCGGACCGCGCCAAACCGCGCCGGGCCCGCGGGGCGCGGCCGGCCGCCCGCCCGGGCCCCGGCGCCGCGGCCGCAGCCGCGCGGCCGGGCGCGCGCGGCCGCGGGGGGGTCGCGGGTCCGCCGGGGGTCGCGCGGGTGCGGCCCCGGCGCGTGTCAGTACGCGAACCTCAACTAAAAAAATATAACCGATACTGCTCTATACACGCAACACGGCTGGTTTACAATCAATGACCTATACGCCGCTTTTGTGTGCAACCGGCCCAACGCGCGTTCGTTGCCGTTTCTGGTTCGGTTGCGCGCGCGGGCTGTGGCGGCTGTGGGGTGGATTCCGTCGTGTACCTGCGCGCGGCTCGCGCACCGCCCAGCCGCCCAGCCGACCAGCCGCCCAGCTGCCCAGCTGCACCCCCACAGCCACACGTTCAACGATCGCACGGTCTCACGTCAGAGAGGTTTCACGCTTTCCAGTCTTGTGCTGTGTCCATTGAGGGCTCGGCACATTCGCGGCGCCTGCGTGGGCGTCGTGGTGCCCGTGGTCGTGCACCGCCTGTGCGTGCGCACAAACCGTCTCCGCACCATGCAATGAGCGCGGCTGGTACACATTCATGCCTCAGTTGCCGAATCCCCGGTGGAGAAGTCGCCGGACCCTGGTGCCGACACTACGAAAGCAGCTGATTCCTGACGGTACAGCGCCGCCTGACGAATGCCGATTGTCGTCTTATACGCCGACGGAGACACGATCAACTGCGAGCCGGGCACGCTGGTCCGCTTGCTTTGCTTTGCGAAGCGGCGGCGCGTATTTATCTGGTCCTGGGTGAGGAAACCGCCCGACTTCTCCTTGAAGCGAGCGGCAGCAGCTCGAGCCTCTGATACGGCGGCTAATGTGGCGGCCACCTCCTCCTCGCTAGGCGGCTCGACTGTGTACCGCGGTGGCGAGAGCACGCGCGTCGGCGTGACGCGATAGCGAACGCGCAGCTCGGCGTTGGCTATGGTTCTCTGGCGATACTCCTCAGCTCGGCGAGCCTCAGAGGCAGATGCGAGCTCAAGCCGGAAACGGCCGGCCGCCTCATCCATGATATCGTCGTCCGTGCGTACTCCTGTGGCTTTGAGCTTCGCCACCATTGCCTCGTGCCTCTCCTTCGCAAGTCGTTCTTCCTCTAGCCTCCGTGCTGTGGACTCCGCCGCTAGCTTCTTGCGCATCTCGCCTGCTGCCTCGTCATCAACATCGTCATCAGTTTTGGCCGTGACTTTCTTGAGCTTCTCCTTCATCTCGGCATTTTTGCGAGCGAGCTCCTGGGCATCGCGTGCCTTCCGCGCCTTCGACTCCGCTGCCAATGTGATGCGCGCCCTGCCCGCCTCTTCATCCATAATATCATCATCTGTTCGCTGACCTGCATTCTGATTTATCTTCTTTTGGGAGGCCGCACGCTCCGCCTGGGCCTTTGCTTCCAGCTGCCTACGCTCCTTGCTCGCTGCCGCCATCGTCAGCCGCGCCTTGCCTGCTGCCTCATCCATGATATCGACATCAACCACCGCCTTCACCTCGTCCTTCTTCCACCCGAACATTTGGCGGGGACGAGGCGAGCTGGTTGTGGCACAAAAAAGCCTCGCTCGTTTCGCGAAGATTTCGTATTTCGACAACGCGAGGCCAAAACTGTTCTAAAATAGAAGTGGAGATGGACAGGCGGTCGGACTCGGGCTTGGGGTGACATCGCCGTGGGGGAGACAGCCCGCTCGCGCAACTCGCCACTGGGAGTCACGAAAAACCGCACACGTTGCACACCACTCGCGGGCTACTTCCACGTGTTTTCCTCGTGCGACGCGTATTGATGCTCAAATACTCCTGCCCAGTCGCGGGTCTCGAGCATCTGCTGCAGCTGCACCGAGCCCACGATCTCGAGATTACGCTCGTTGGTGGTGTACACGGAGCCTGTCGGAACACCCTTTTGCGCCTTGCGCACCTGCGGCGTGCGCAGGAGGTTGATCATCGGGTATGGCGAGCGGCGTGCAAAGTTGGCCGCGCCTTCGTCGATGCCGATGCGATCCTTGCCGTCGCGGAACGTGTAGTCTGGGTGGAAGAAGACGAGTTGCACCTGGTCCTCGAGACGTAACTGCGTCAGCGCCGTGTTGAGCGAGTCGGCGAAGACGTCGAAGCCGCCGGCCGAGTGCAACGCGAAGCGCGGCGTGAGCAGGAGCACCGTCGAGAGCTCTCGCTCGTCCGTCGCAGCGAGCTGGAGCACCTGCTCCCAGAACTGCTCGTAGACCTCCTCACCGGTCGATGCGTGCGTAAGCGGGTAGCTCACGCCGCCTGCGGGTAGCCCGGCGCGGTCGGCTGAGCTCGAGAAGGGACACACCTTCATCTGGACAATGACGGCCTCCACCCACTTGCGCGTCACCGCGATCACCTCCTCGTCGCTCGCCACACGGCCATCACCACGCTCACTGAAGTCCATGGCCTCGTCTGGCAACACCGCGAACGGGTTAGGCCCATCATACACGTCCTCGTAGTCCTGCAGACTGGGCGCGTTGTATGAGCGCAGCACAATCATCGGGCATGGCGCAATGGCCTCGCCGTCGCCGGGCTTGCTCGACGGATGACGACCCGCAACGAGCATCGACTCGCCGAGGTACTCGCACACTTCAGAGCAGTCGGATATGTGCTGCATCACACGCTGGAACATGGTGGCCTCAAAGCTGTCGGCCCACTTCGGAAAGGCGAGCACGCGCTGCCGGCCAATCGCACCCGGTTCCCGAGCGAATGAGTGCACCGACGTCCAGAAGTCGCGCATAGCACTCGCGAGCTCGGTTGCGCCGCTTATGGCCACCGATGCCTGCGCGCGGTCCGACGCTACACACCACTCCGCCACCAATCTGCTTGTAGTGGCAGCGTCCTCGGTGAGGATGGCATCGGAGGCGGCCATACGGCCGCTGGTGCGACGATTGCAGGTGCCGTGTGCTATCGAGGATGAAAATGCCGTGCAAGAGGGTAAGGTTGCTTGTAGAGCAAGCGTTGGAGCGACAAGAAGCGCCACAAGCAGCGATCTCTCAGATACCATCATTTCGCGGCGACGCATTGGTTGATGACGAATTTTGCGCTAAGAATCTGCCAAAGTGAGATCGCGCTCTAACTTAGCGACAAAACCCCCGTTCACCCCACCGACGCATCACGATGATCATACAATGGTATAGCATCGAGCCCACGGAGTGACAGTTAGGAAGGAAAGCCCCGCTGCGAGATGCAGGCAGAGTCGCCGGTCATCCGGATAGGGAAACTCACTGATTGGCTGCGGGCCGGAGAAGCGCGGATTCTCGGAGGCGTCTCGCTATTGTAGTCGAAGGTGTCTGGCAGGTGGTCGAGTCCGGGATTCTCTGGGTGGAAGTCTTCCTCAGCGTCGGGCATGGAGCGACTGTAGTAGATTTCCTCAGACAGGACCTGCAGCCCATCGGCCTCGTTCATCTCGGCCGCAATCTCGGTCGATGGGCGCCTCGTCAACTCGGTCGATGGGCGCCTCGTCAACTCGGCCGCCGTCCCCGCAAGCTCCGGGCGCACCAGACTGAAGTCTGGAGGATGCTCATCACTTCGACGGGGCGAGCTGCATTTCGAGCCGCTCGGTGTGCTCTCTCGGCTGATACCCGACACGGGCGGCGGCAGGTAGATGGGCGAACCCACCAGGCCGTGCTGGGCACTGCCTCGCTCCGCCAAACGCAAGCTAATGCTGCCACCGCCGCCCATGCTGCTGCTGCTGTAGCTGCTGTAGCTGCTGCTCGCGGTGCCTGCTGCGCCGCCTGCGCTGCCTGTACCGCCCGCGCCAGCGCCACCGAATCCGTCGGTGCTGCTGCCTGCACCAGCGCAAGTATTCGCTGCCGGCGCACGTGCCGCGGCGCTGCTGCCTGCGCCAGTGGCGCCGGCGTCGGCGCACAGCGGCACCTGCAACTCATCCTGCCAGTTACTCGCCTCGAGGGCGCCCGTGGCTCGTGGCTCGTGCCTCTCGTGGGCACCCTTAAAGGAGGTGGCTCGTGAAGGCTGGCTAGAAGCGCCAACGGCCAAGTAATGCTCCGAGAAATGCCCCGAGGGAGAGGCGCGCCGGCGGCTCGCGCAAAAGAGGGCGAGCATGCTGAGGAGCACCACGGTGAGTGACCCACTTGTGGTCACGGAGGCCAGGAGCAAGCTGAAGAGCGGACCAAGAGAGACGTTGAGCAGCTGGTCGCAGCACGAGCCGCCGTAGCCGCGCTCGCATGCGCACTCACCCGAGTTCTGAGCGGCGGAGCAATCATACCGGCCGGCCGCGCAAAAGGCGAGCACGTCGCCCTCGAACGTCTCGTAGCTGAAGCCGTGCAGCGTGTTGCGCTCGACGACGAAGAGCGTCTGCGTTTTGTCGTCGAGAGTGAGCCCTGCGGGATTCGACACGGACCGCACCACGATCTGTGGCTCGCTCCAGCAGCCACTCCTGCCACACTGCTCCCCCGGCTGCGGGCTGCGGCGCGCGAGCGAGTACACGTCTCCTTGCGCGTACCCGTACTCGTTGACGCTGCCCATGCTCACCACGTACAGGTGGTGAGGAGACGCTGCAAGCATGGATGGGTTCTGGATGGGGAGAGGGTGCGGCGTCGCCGACCTCGCGCTCGCCGGCGGCAGCGGCGGCGGCAGCGGCGGCGGCGGCGGCGGCGGCAGCGGCGGCGGCAGCGCGGGCGGCGATGCGCCCACCAACGCCTGGCCGTCGCCGCTGCCGGCATCGCCCAGGTCTTCGTCGCCCTCCCTGTTGTTGTAGCTCTCGTAGTCACCTTGCCAGCGTGAGCCGCTCGTGATGCTTTCAAGTGAGCCATCGGGCAGCTCGCATACTAGATGACCACCCTCACCGAAGACCATGTCGGCCGCGACGACAAGGCACAGCATGCCGCCGATCTCGTCCATGCCGCCTTTGCCCGTCGCGGAGGACGCGTTCGAGTGCACCTCGGTCGCGGGCGAGCACGCGTGATCGTCGCACCGCTCGTACACGAGCATCGGCCCGAGGCCATTGAATGAGACGAGGACCGTGCCGTCGGGCCGTGCGACGAGAGCCTTGGGTCTCCAGAAGGGCGAGCTCGACGCAGAGAGCAGCTTCAGCTTGCCAGTTGCAAGCTCGACGCGAAAGAGCGACGTCTGCTCGATGCCCAGGTTATCTGGGTGAAGGTAGAGGAGCACATAGATCTGCTCGGCGTGCAGCGGGTCGTGCGACGCGAGCACTGCGGGCGTCGATCTGCCGTAGTCGGTATAGGGCAGCTCGGAGATCGTGCGCAACGGGCGGCCAAATGGCGGCGCATACAGCACCAGGCAGGTGCGCGAGCGGGAGTCGAAGCCAGTGAGGTATATACCGCCGCTCGGGCCGATGAGCACGTCGTGAATGCCGTCGGGCAGGTTTTCGAACCAGAGCTGATTGGCCGCGCCTAACTGGGCGAACACGGCGATGGTGTACGCCGTATACATCATGAGTACAGCTTGGCGTCACGTTTGCGAAGCGGACACGACGTACTCGAGTCGCATGGGCGACGAAATACTATTTGTAGTTGACGAAATGTCCGCTTTTGGAAGGTTCTTTATCAAACCTAGGTAGACCTCACCCATCCTGTCCCCACGATCACCTCGGCCTTTGCGCCCCCGCCCGCGGCGTTCGCCCCCGTCCCCTTGGCACGAATGCGCAGCACCTGCCTCTGGCATGCAAGCGCGGCCTCCTCTTGCCCAAGCTTCGCCATGCACAGCCCGAGCGCGGCCCACGAGTCCAGCGCGTCCGGGTCGGCCTCTACGACCGCTTCGAAGACCAAACCAGCCTCCTCCACGCTCCCAAGTGTGAAGAGTTGCATGCCCGCGTTATGCAGCGCCATCAGCTCGTCTGCAGGTTGCGAGGGTGAGGGCGGCGCACCTATGGCGAGCGCCTTTTGCAGCGCGGCTAGCGCATCCGCGGGCCGCTGCTGCGCACTGCGCACGGCCGCGAGGTTCACCAGGGCGCCAAAGTCGATTTCAGCGCTCAGCGAGGCCGCTCGCTCAAAGGCGCGCGCGGCCCCGTCGAGGTCGCTCTGCTGGCGTCGGCTACAGTCAAGAAGGCTCTCGCCATCGAGCGGGTTGAGAGCGCGGCCGTGCTCAGCGCGATGTCCAGAGGCGCGCGCGCGCCCTGTGCCGCCTTGGCGCCCGCGGCGGCGCCGATCGCCTGGAGCCTGCCCGCGACATCCGGATGGTCAGTCGAGAGGAGGAAGAGCACGAGCTGGTAGCGCACGCCCTGGGCTACGGGGACGCCGCAGTGACGAAGCCCACCGGCATGCATGACCGCCTCGCTGCGCTCGGTCAGCACCGTCTCGCGCGAGTGATCAAACCAGGTGCCGCCGCCGCGAAACCGACTGACCGCTTCGGGGGGAGAGGGCGACGTTGATGGTCAGCAGCGAAAAGTCCTGATGCACTGGCAGGCAGTTGTTCCCAGTGGCCGCGTCGTACTTGACCACGAGCGCCTAGTTCACGCGCAGCGACGACGGCCGGCACGCGCTAAGGAACTCCACCGCGGCCGCCGGCAGCAGCGTCGTGCGCAAGGCCTCCGAGAGGAGTACCACCCGGGGATGTCGGCTACGTTGACCTCGCGCGTGAAGCCGGTCACCGGGTAGCGCGCGTCGAAGCCGTTGGCCGCGCCGTGCGCCTCCATCAGCACGATCAGCGACGCGCACAGCTCCTCAGAGAGCAGCGGAGCGCGAGAGCGCAGCAGCAGCCGGTCGGTTCCGTACGGCGCATTCTGCGGCGCGACCGAAGCAGCCTCGTACTCATGCCAGCCGCCGATGTAAGTGCCGGGTAGCGCATCGTCGCCCGACAGCGTCCCCCAGCGCGCCGCGCTCGCCTCGCAATTGGACCGATGCTGCCCTTTGAGCTTGGCGTCCAGACCGGAGGCAACGGCCGGCTGCGGGCGTTTGAGCTTCACGTCCAGACTGGAGGCAGCAGCCTGCTGTGGGCGTCGCGGTGGAGGCGGCGGAGGAGGCTGCGAGCCGAAGCCGCGTTTCGAATTCCCCGAGCTGGGCGGCCGAAGGGCAGCACGAGTATGAACCTATGACGAGAAACCAGGGCTCAAGAAATCGATCAAAGTCATCAAAGGTTGCGCTTTCAGAGGTACCCGGTAAAAAGACACCGGGGGGAGCCGGGACACACACGGGACAGAGGTACCCGGTACATGTGTGACTAATTTGCTTGCTTGCTAACACTCCAAGATATGGGGCGCCCACCCAGGTTCGATGTACGAGCGAATTGAAAAGTGCGGGCTTCAAGGCCGGCAAGTGCGCGCGGGCCTTGCGCGCGGGCGGCCCTCTGGGGCTTGGGCGGCGCGCATCCCTCTCGCTTGATTCAGAGGTGCGGTGTAGTGAGCACGCGGTGTAGTGAGCGCAGCGCGGGGGGACCGCGACGAAACTAAGATACTTACTTAGAGTTCGGGTCATCAGTGCCCGCCGTTGAAGAAGGTTTGCGGCGCGCGCGCTTACCATGTTTTCTCCCGCGGCGATGATGATCATGGCGCCCCGAAGAGCTGCTCGACGCGATGTCATGGCGCATTGTTCCCGATCGCCCCCTTTGGTCTTCGCGCTGGTTCGCGCCGAAGCTTGAACCCATCCCATCGGAGCTTTCATGTCCGGGAGGGTCGCGCACTCTTTGGTGTTCACGGCGTGCGTTTGATTGCGTTGCGCCCACAGTGCCTCGTAGGGATCGCACCGACTTGGCAAGTGAGCCTATCGTGCGACAGCATCGACAGCGCCGGGACCTGTACATTCAGCGTGTCAAGGAGCACAACCTCTGGCTCGTACGAGATCAACTACGCCGGAGCCGTCGTGCTCACTGCATCGCTCGAAGCACCGGCGATCAATATCACTGCCGTCAGCCTGAACATGCAGGGCAGCAGCAGGCTCGATGCCTCGGCGCGCGGCTTTGCTCAGCTGCTTGGTACTGGAAGCGGCGCCGAGCCGTCGGATGGCACTGGTGGCGGCAGCGGCGGCGGGCATGGCGGCTCCGGCGGCACCGGCCACGGCGGAAACGCCGGGGGCGTCGCGTACGGCGTGATCGAGCAGCCCGTCACCGCCGGTAGTGGCGGCGGGCGCGCAAGGTATGCCAACGGCCACTTCCGCGACGGCGGCACAGGCGGAGGCACCGTGCGGATCGACGTGAGCGGCACGCTGAGTGTGGCGGCGTCGGCCTCGATTCGTGTCAACGGCGCCCAGGGCGCCGACTCGGGTATGAACCACTGCTGCTATTACTGTAGTTGCTGGGACGACGCCTACAACGGAGGTGGCGGTGGCGCCGGTGGCTCTGTGGCTGTTCGTTCTTCTCGTGTTGTAGGCGGTGGTCAGATTCAGGCAACGGGCGGGGCCGGAGGCGCAGCGGGCGCACGTAGTGGCTTTTGGCAGAGCGCTGGAGGCGGCGGGGCTGGCGGACGTATCGGCATGATCCTCCTTGAGTCTCCTTCCGTATCTCTGTTCTTCTCAGGTGGAGCTGGTGGCTCCGGCAATGGCGGGGCGGGACAGGATGGCACGTATTACTACTACGTGCCGCCACCACCTCCATCGCCTCCGCCTCCGTCGCCCCCCCCGCCCTCTCCCCCGCCGCCCTCGC
>Ga0210239_100134_pt1 | contig 58578 bp, 46 predicted proteins | sample ChrtobMetP5a_0mM_FD_155451 | JGI IMG/M metagenome (GOLD analysis project Ga0210239, IMG submission 155451) | Chrysochromulina tobin associated microbial communities from unialgal haptophyte culture, Seattle, Washington, United States - P5a_0mM | ecosystem: Host-associated > Algae > Haptophytes >... | reverse complement strand
TTATCTGCAAGGCTGAGCTCGAGCTTGGCAGCTTTGAGCTTGCTGGCCAAATCCGCTGCCCCCGCCGCAGCCGTCTCGGCTTTCTCAGCCACCAACTCATCAGCAAGTGCCTCAACAGCAGCAGAAGCCTTCTCGGCCACTGCTAGCATTTCGGTCGCTGCTGCCTCAGCCATCGCCGATGCTGCTGCCCCCTCCACGGCCGAGGCCGACTCGGCCGCTGCCGCTGCAGCCTTGAGATCGTCAGCTGTGTTGCACCTTTCGGTCAGTTCGACCTTGATGGCCTTCTCGGCCGCCGCCTCGACCAGCGCCTTCTCCTCGTCGGCCGCCGCGACCGCCGCCGCCCTCTCGGCCGCCTCGGCCGCAAGCCCCTGCTGCCACTGCGCTGCCTCGGGAGCTGCACGTGCTGCCGCGGCCTGGGCCGCCTCGGCCACTGCCGCTGCAGCCTTGAGATCGTCGCCCCTTTCGGTCATTTCGACCTTGATGGCCCCTTCGGCCGCCTCGACTAGCGCCTTCTCCTTGTCAGCCGCCGCCTTTCGCCAGCGGTTGCTCGGGGCTGGCGAAGACGGCTGTGGCGCGGAGGCCATGGAGGCGGTGGTCATGATGGCTAGCGACGCCTCGAGCTCCGCCACCTTGTTTTTCAGCGTCCGCCGCTCCTCAACCTTATCTGCAAGGCTGAGCTCGAGCTTGGCAGCTTTGAGCTTGCTGGCCAAATCCGCTGCCCCCGCCGCAGCCGTCTCGGCTTTCTCAGCCACCAACTCATCAGCAAGTGCCTCAACAGCAGCAGAAGCCTTCTCGGCCACTGCTAGCATTTCGGTCGCTGCTGCCTCAGCCATCGCCGATGCTGCTGCCCCCTCCACGGCCGAGGCCGACTCGGCCGCTGCCGCTGCAGCCTTGAGATCGTCAGCTGTGTTGCACCTTTCGGTCAGTTCGACCTTGATGGCCTTCTCGGCCGCCGCCTCGACCAGCGCCTTCTCCTCGTCGGCCGCCGCGACCGCCGCCGCCCTCTCGGCCGCCTCGGCCGCAAGCCCCTGCTGCCACTGCGCTGCCTCGGGAGCTGCACGTGCTGCCGCAGCCTCGGCGGCCTCGGCCGCCAACTTGGATCCTCGCTCCTCCTCGGCGGCACGTGCATTCGCAACCCGTCGCCCACTGGTCCTAATCAAATGTGAGATGGACATCGTCTTGGACAAGGCGGCGAGTCGACGCGGTGCGGCGGATTGCGATTTTTCCCGCACAGCGGCGGCGGCCGAGACCGCCTCTACGGCCGCTGCGGCCGCCCTTGCGGCCACCTTTGCGGCCGCGGCGCCCGTCGCATCGGCCTCAGCTGCGGCCGCCTCCGCCGCCGGCGCGACGGCGCGCGGCGTGAACGGTGCCAGCTCTTTGGCCGGGGAAGGCGCAAACCCAGCCGCCGAGCGCGGCGTGAACGGCGCCACCTCCTCGGTCAGGGAGGGCACAACCCCAGCAGCATTGCTCGCCACAGCACTGACAATCTTGCAGGTGCGCTTGCGAACGCTCGTATCCGTCGCAGTCACCTCGGTCGCAGCCTCTTCGACTGCTTGCGCGAGTTCAGCCTGCATCCGCGCGAGCTCCGCCTGCATCTCGGCCTGGCGCGCCGCGTTCCTATCGGCCAGGCGCACCGCAGCTTCCCGTGCCGATGCGCTCGCCTTCTTGATCTCTGCCGCCGACTCAGGCGGTCCAGGAGCGGCGGCCCCGACACTCTGTGATGGCTGCGCTGCCGGGACCGGTGATGACGGCAAGCCGAGTGCATCTGCCGGCGCCGGCGCTATGCGGTTGGCGTGCCCTTGAGCGTCGGCGATGGTCGAGTTGAAGGCAGAGGTGACTGAGCACATAGTGCGCACCTGCTGCATTGCCTGCTCGCCCTTGGAGCGACGCGGCAGGCGCTTGCGAGGCGGTGGGATGCCGCCGTCGTTAGGGGGGGGGCTGCCACTGTCCGATCCTCCCACCGCGCGACCTGCCACGCCGGCAGCGCCGCCACCACCGCTGCCGTCCCCTCCTTCCCCACCCTCTCCTCCGCCACCCGCTCCACCGCCGCCAAGTTGCCGCGTCCTGCTCGGAGCCTCAGACTGGTTGCCGGAGCACTCGCCCGACTTATCCGCCGCGGAGTCAGCAGCGATCGTATCCTGATCGAGATTGGGGAAAAGGATACGGCAGAACTCGTGGTAATCCACCTCGCCCGTCTCGTCCTCGTCGAAAAGGGCGAAGAGCTGCCTCAGCTTGAATACCGGTACATTGAGCCGCATCGTCTTCATGGCGCGTTTGAACTCGCCCCAATCAAGCTGCCCGTCGCCGCTCGTATCAAACTCTCGGAAGACGCGGTGCAGCTGGGACATCGTGAGCCCGCGCTCCTCGAGCATGATGGCGATTTGCATCTGCAGCTCTATCACCTCCTTGCGCTCCCATGCCGAACGAAACGCCTCGCCGATCACCGTGATCGGCATCGTCGTAAAGAGCAAGCCACACACGATTGCGAACGCAAAGATGACGCGCTGCGCAGGCCCCTCGAGTCCATAGCTGCCGTCGTAACCGAGGGTGGCCACGACCCAGAAGACAATCCACATGGCCTCGAAGCCGTCAGCGATCTGCTCAGGCTCCAGCGCGCCAGGGCTAGTCTGGTTTCGCCGCGCCGTGTGGGCGTCCGCCCGCTCCAAGATGATGAGAGCTCCCGAGAGGAGGAGCGTGACGATAAGCATCGCGAAGCCTGGCACCATGAGTGCTCGCCACGAGTTCTCGATCGCGATGAGCAGCACGCGCCAGCCCGAGTAGTGCTTGAGCAGCTTGAAGATGCGCGCGAGCCGCAGCAGCTCGAGGAGCTCGAGCACGAGCAGCCCGTCGTCGCGCTGTGAAAAGATGTCCATATAGAAGGGGACAATCGTGATCACATCGATCCAGTACATGGGCGCGAGGAGCATCATGTTGCGTACGTCGAGCGTCGCGACATAAGTGCGCAGCAAGAGCTCGATTGTGAAGATGATGCCGCACGCGACCTCGATAGACCATAACACATCCGAGTCCTCAAGGCTCGGCACCGTGGAGAGGAAAAAAGTGAAGACGCTGACGATGATGGTCCCAACAATTATCAGCCCAAGCACGGAGGCCAAGCGCGACGACTTCGGCGCATTAAGAATCTTACGAAGGCGCTGCCGTGGGTCCATATTCCTCAAGATGCGCCTGCGCCTCTCGAACCATTCCATCGGGTTGAGCCAGCCGTATGTGAGGCTTGCTTCCTCCACGACGCTCACCAGCCCGCCCATCTTTCCCGAGTTGAACTCCTTCTGCAGCTGGTCGATGAACTCGTCATAGCTGATCTCACCATCGTTGTCACTGTCGGTGTTGCCCATAAGCGTCTCAAGACCCTCAGGACTCAACGTCACGTTTGCGGCTAAAAGGACGTTTTGTAGCTCGGTCATGGAAATTTTCCCAGACTTGTCCGTGTCGAAGTCATCAAAGGCGCGACGCAGCTTGCCACGCAGATGCTCCTCCTCCTCTGATGTGAGCGCATGGCGAAAGGGAGCAGGAGCGGGAACGGAGCTCACACTTCGAACCGTCGAACGGGAGCGACTGCCGCGCTCGGCCGCGTGCGCTCCAAGCTTCCCCTGTTTGAGAGCTGCTCGCTGGAGATTGAAGCTGGCGCTGCTTCCGTCGGCACGACGCACGCTCAAGCTCACAGGTTCTTCGTGCCTCCCGAGGAGCAGGCCGGCGACGTCGTCGGCGGTCACGTATGTGGGAAGCGCGCGCCCGTCCACCGTCTCGAAGATGTCGCCCACCTGCAGGCCGGCAGCGGCCGCGGGTCCGCCTGGCACGATGCTCACGATCTCAATCTGGCTCAACTTGGCCGCAGGAACGCTGGCGTTGCGCAACGTCACACCAATCCCAGCATTGTGGCCATTAGATGTGTGCTTGGTGCGTGCTTGTCCTGATGAAACACGCGGAGGTGTCGACAGTAACGCGCGAAGCTGGCGCATTCGGCATCCACGCGCGAGGCCAAGTCCGTTTTCCACGCGCGTGACCCTCGAGGCGCATTGTTTGTGTTTGTGCTCACGAGTTTACCAAAACGGTACCTGAACTTTGCCGTCGTGGTCAGATAACTTCTGATGAGACTTGACATTATCGTCGCGTGTTTACTCCGCCCCCCTAATACTTGAGTGTCGGTGCTCGGTGGTACAGTGCTTGTACACCACACAACTTCGAACTTGCTTTGAGTTCTTGACCCAAGGGGAGTGTGGAGGCTGACTTTCGATGTTTTAGTTTGAATCTGATTTCTGTCGTGGATCCACATACTATCCCCATCACCTGATTTTGAATTCACCGTGTCGGCTTGCGCCTAGCTTTGGGCGATCGCTGACTTCTTTTTGCTCCTAACGTTCACCTTTGTTGCCGCCTTCTGAGCTAGTGCTGCTTTTGGCGCCGAGCAACCGCCGAAACAGAGTTGGGCGACGGAGCTTGGCCGCTAATGAGGATCCGAACGGGGTCGAATCGGAGGGCGATTCGCGACTCGACTCAGCGGGCGTCGCGCACGGCGACGCGCTCGAGGATCCGGTGCCGCCTGCTTTGGGACATGATGTATCGCCCGATATGGAAGGCGATCCCGATTTGGAAGACGATCCCGATGGCAAGAGCAGCGGCGCGCTCACGACGAGCGAGGGCGGGGTTGGCGGCAGCGAACTGATGGCGTCCGTCATCATGGCCATCGGTATTCTGTCAGAGTCATCCTCCGCCGTAGAAGCTGCGGGCCCTGGCCTCTGGGCACCCTTGGGCGTCGTCGTCCGCGAGGGCACGACCCAGTTGCGAAGGGCCTGCGGTCCTGCGAGGCCGGCAGGAGGAGACTTGGGCCGCTGCAGGCTGGCCATGGGAGATGTGGATGGCTGCAGGCTGGCCAAGGGAGATGTGGATGGCTGCACGCTGGCCGCGGGAGATCCCGCGCGGGGAGAATTGGGCCGCTGCAAGCCGGCCAGCTGCATGCGCATTCGCCGCGCGCGCTCCGCGTCACTCGCCGCTGCCGCCGCCGAGACCAAGCCCGCTGCAGCCAACGACGTTCGGGAGCTGCTTTCGTTTCGTTGTTCCTCGGGCACGTTCACGGGTGTAGCGGCTTGCATCCCCGGTGACGCGGGCGACGCACGACGCAGGGCGTACAGAACCGGCGATGTCTCCGGCGGACGGACCAGCAGAGCGGTTGCCGTCGAACCAACGCCCAGCACTGCGCTCGTCGGCGAGCTCAGGCCGAGGAGTGTGGGGTGTGTGAGAGACAAGCTCTGGCGACAGCCGGGGCTCGGCAGCCCTGGAGGGAGCCACTGAAGGACCGGCAACCCCTCAGGCGAGTCGGCATGCTTCTCCTTCCCGCCCGCTGAATCTGCCTTCAACAGGCGAGCTCGGGCGACAACCCCTTGCCACTGGCCGCTGCCCCCTTGCCTCTGGCCGCCCCCTTGGCAAGTGGCACCTCCCACGCTCACACTCACTCCCACGCGCTTTTCATCGCCTTCGTCGCCGAGCGTACGACTCTCGACGATCGATGAAAGCGACGGTACCAGCTTCGAAGTCGCCAGCGCCTCGACCTCCTCAAAAGACAACGCCTCGCGCGCGACTGCCACCGGGGACAGCGCCTTTTCCCGCGCGAGCGCCACCGGACTGCCGAGCGGTGGCGGCGCCAGATTGGCCAGATTTGGCCACGTGGGCGGTGCGTGGGCACGCACCTGCACGTCAAGCTCCAGCAGCCTTCGGAGCTGCTGCTCTCGGTCGGTTTCGTTGCAGACGAGCACGTCCGAGCTCGCGAGCATCTCGTGCACCTCGCGCACATCTCGCGCCACCCAGCGCCGGATGATCTCGCTCTCCAGATCGTCGGGACGTCCATGGATCGTCATGATCGTTAGTCGGCGCGAGGTCGCAGGCGCCGGCACAAGGCCCTCAGTCGACGGGGAGTGCATCGCGAGCCACGCCTCAAGCTGCGGCCAGAAACGCCCAAGGTACAGCTCGTCGAGCAGGATGAGCACCGCGCAGCCGAGGAACAGGGAGCTAATCGAAGGCAATTGCATCTCAAGGGCTGCGAGCTCATGGCGCGTGTGCGCCACGTGCTGCCAGCGCTCGGGCACCGAAGGGAGGGGCAGGCAGCTGTAGTCGTACCAGACGAGAGTGAAACGCCGCCCCGCCTCGGTCTGAAGGTATGCACGCACCGAGCGCAGCTGCTCGCCCGTCGGGTCGGGCCGACTCGGATCTTCCCACCGGTGCGAGACTGCAAGGCACGTGTCCTCTAGTTCGCCCGCGCACACGTCGCTGAGTCGCACCTCCTTGGCCACCAGCCAGTCTGGTCGGAGGGTCGTGAGCTCTCGCAAGGAGGGCATCTGCACCAGATCGGTGTCGTCGAGCTCGCGCAGCTTGGACGCGTCCAAGAAGAGGAACATGCACGCACGCCCCTCGCGTGCCAGCTCTACCAACGGCGCCCCCCCCTGTACAGAGCTGGTACGCTTCGCCTCTGCACGAGCTCGCAGCTCCGCGATCTCCGCGCCGCTCGCGCCGAGCGCCTCGGCCCGCTGCAGCGCCATCCCGAACTCGCGCTTCTCGGGCGCGTACCCGAAGCTATGGAAGGGCTCCGAGGGGCGAGAAAGCATCGCGCGCGCCCAAGCAGTCGCGCCCCGTGTCGGCTTGCGCCCCGGCGTGGAGAGCTCCATAGGCATCGCCGTCATCTCGAGCAGCGCAACGCACGCGGCTTGCCCCCCCGCGCGTGCCACGTCGATGGGGCGCATGCCGCTGGACGCAGTCCCAGGGTCGGCGCTCGCCGCGAGCAGCAGCCGTGCGCACTCGAGCGCGCCGTGCTGGCACGCAAAGTAGAGAAGCGTCTTCTCTTCGCGTCCACGCTCGAGGTCTGCACCGGCGGCGAGGAGCAAGGCGAGGCAGTTGGTGTGGCCTCGGAGTGCACAGACGCAGAGCGGTGTGTACTCGTTGCTTACGCGCCGCATGTCGACGGGCGCGCGTGCCTCCAGCAGCAGCTGCACACACGCCGTGCTGCCCTTGACGCAGCTCGCGAGCAGCGGCGTCGCGCCGCTCGCGCGCGCGCGTGCTGGATCGGCCCTGGCACTCAGCAGAAGCCGCGTACACTCAACATCGCCGTTCGAGGCGCTCACAAAGAGCGGCGACGTGTCGCCCTTGGCGGCGTTGACGTCGGCCTGCGCGTCCACGAGCATGAGCGCGCACTTGACGTGCCCGTTTGCTATCGCGACGAAGAGCGGCGTCGCGCCATCGTGGGTCGTGCACCAACGTACGTCGGCGCCCGACCATAAGAGCAGCTCCACGCAGTCCAGGTGGCCGTTTTGAGCGCATGTGAAGAGTGGCGTTGCCCCAGAGTTCATGGCCTTGTTGACTTGGGCCCCTGCAGCCAGCAGCATCGCAGCACACCCGACACTTGCATTCTGGCACGCGACAAAGAGAGGGGTCCGACCGATCTCGTCAATTGCATCCACGTCCGCCTTCGCCGAAATGAGGAGCTGCATGTCCATTGTGCAGTCGCTCGCCGCCTCGTGAATTCCTACCGCCATCTTGGCCTCAAAACACCACAGGGTGTGAACACGTTTGTGAACGTGTAAGAAATTTCCTTCCACACGATTTGAGTGAGGTAAAGCGTCTTTTGATGTACATGTAGAGGAGACGAATCCGTCTGTGCATGCAAGGTAAAATTTCTGAGTTTCATAAGATGGGCGACTTCCTCATTGTCGATTCGTTGTTCGGGTACATGTAAAGCCCGACGATGCAGAGACCCGGCTTCATGATCGAGTTCGAGACGGCTGTCTCCGGCGCGAAGCAAGCTAAGAAGGACGATGCGGGGCAGGCTAAGCGGCTCGCCAATCACCATGCCTCCTTGCAGGTGGCGGCAAAGGAATGCGAAGCTCGCCTGCTGCAGGCGATCACGGACAGTGCAGTGCACAACGAGGTGCAACGCGAGATCGGCACCCTGTGCATAAAGAGCGTGAATGTATGTGCGACCGCGCTGCATGAGGAGGCCGAGCTGCATCGAAAGCAGCTCCACGAGAAGGACTTGCACTGGAAAGTCAAGTTGGAAACGAACCGCGTAGCTGCCTCGACCCACCTCCGAAACGAGGCGCTGAAGATCGAGGAGGCGTCGAAAACGACGCTCATGAACCGCCTGCGCGAGCAGCGCGAGCAGCTGCTCGGCCCAGGCGCATTGCAGGACGCGCTGAGCCGGCTCGGTGAGGCTGAGGACAAGATCCATGAGCTGCAGCTCACGACGACGGGACTGGAGGAGGAGTTGGCGTTCTTGAAGCATGGAGGGGGCGCCAGCTCTCAGCTCGATGCGGGTGCGCGCGCGGCGCTCGAGCAGGAGCGGAATGCCGAGGTGGCACAGCTCACCGAGCGTCTGAGCGCCCTCGAAGGCTTGCGCCATGCGGCTCAGGAGGCGGACCGCGTGCGCCACCTGGAATTGAGTGCCGATCGAGATCGTGTTCGCGAAGCTTTGGACTCGGCGATGGCTCAAGTGCAGATGCTACGGTCGGCGCAGGAGAACGGCGTGGCGGCGCTCGAGGCTGCGCGCCAGGATGCGCGCGCTTGGGAGGCTGCATGCACGGAAGCATGCAACGAGCGCGACGCTGCGCGGCACGCATGCCACTTGGTGCAAACGGCTGCCGAGGCGACCACGAAGCTGGAACATCAGCTGGCGACAGCGAGCGCGGAGGCGGCGGCGGCGCGCAGTGCCCTCGACGACTTGCGGCGCGGCGCGAGCGGCGTGAAGATGGCCTTAGAGCGCGCGAACGAGCGGTGCGCGGCCCTCGAGGCTTCGGTGGCGTCGCTCACTCTCACACAGGGGCAGTTTGAGGAGGTGTCGCGAGCGCTACGTGCGTCGGAAGAGAAGCGCGCCGCCATGGCCGCCTCGGCCCGCGCAGACGCTGCCACCAAGGACGACGCCCTCCGTGCCGCCGAGCTCCAAGTGGCCAAGCTCGGCACCGAGCTCGATGCGCTCAGTACGGCGCTGCAGGTCGCGCAGGCAGACGCAGCGACGAAGGGAGCGGAAGCGTCGAAGCTTGCGCGCTCGATCGATGCCATCGGGGGCGCCTTCGCGGACGGAGAGGGAGCCGAGGGACTGTCGACGCGCTTGCATTTGGCCACGACGCGGATCGCGAAACTTGAGGAGGAGCGCAGCCGGCTGGTCAAGCGCGCGATCCAGAGTATGGCGAGCCTCCGCGGCCATCTGGTGCGCACCCTCGCCGGATGCCCCGAGCCCTCTATCTTGGTCAACGGCCTCGACTCACTTCCGCAGATGGGCCTTCTGAGCCAGAAGGCCCTCACACCCGCTGAGCTCGCTGCAATCTCGCGCAAGCGGCTCGAGCTCAATATCTCGGGCAATATCTGGAGCGAAAGAGGGGTCACGGCGTGCTCCCTCGGTAATGGGAGACACCTCGAATCTCCGGATAAATCTCCGGAGCCACCACGGGCTAGCAAGGTGGGCCTCGGGATTCTGAGTACGAGTCTTCTGCCGCACGCCGCGCGGCTGCCCCGGTCCCTGCCCCCGGTCGCCCAACACGGCGCGGTCAGCCATCGCTCTATTCGCTCCCACCCAGGCTCCCACACGGGCGTCATGGTGGGCTCCCTTGGCCCTCATCCACGCGACCTTGGCGTTCACATGAGAGCCCACCTGGGCGACGTTGGTCCGGAAGGCGTGGGCGCGGGAGGCGTGGGCCCGGGAGGGGACGCGCCCGACACGACGCTCTTTGAGCAGCGGATCGATGAGCTTCTCGCAGGGGATCGCAGCGCCGTCCCGGGCTCTGTCGCTGGTGACCAGGTGCTCGGCCGTCCAGCCAGCGCCGGCCGGCGGCGGAATGCGACGCGTCATGCGGCCCAGCGCGGGGCCGCCATGCTTGCTGCCCCTCTTCAAGAGGAAATCATGAGCCGGCTGCTGTCGGGGGGGGAGAAGACGCGTGACCGCGCGCCGTTCCGCAGGCCGCTGGAGACCGATGGGGGAGAGCCACTCTACACGGTCATGTACTCCCGCCTGTACGATGCACTGTGAGTGATTGGGTCTATCGTCTCTGTGCGTGGACTAGGTGAGAAAAAGATAACAAGGCGCCGTCTCGATCATTTTTCGCGGAACCTGCATGATGATGAGGGCTCTTTGGAGACTTGGACGGCTGCTCCGACGCCATGGTCCCCGCGATCATGACCATCGCCCTCACGCTCGCTTCGGCTCCCATCGATCTTGCAGCCCGCAAGGCGGCTCGCCGTGCCATGCACCTCCGCACTCGTGCGGCCGATGAGGCCTCGACGATTTCGTTTGGCAGCGGCACGCTCGGTGACATAAAGGACATCAAGTGCGACTCAACCGTTTGCCAAATCACTGCAAGCACCGCGAACACGAGCGGCGCCGACGCACCGGCGACAGTGGCGCTGCGCCTCTACTTCCATGGGCCCACGATTGTCCGGTGGTGGGCACAGTTGGATGGCAACTTCTCCGACATTGGTGCCGCCGCCGACGTGCTGGTGGGACATAGCCCCGTGGCCTTGGCCCCCGCTGTCGACAAGGGTAATTACGTTAAGGTGGGACCCGTGGTGGCTCCGGATGACGAGCCAGCCGTCTACGCGCGCGTATACAAGTCCCCATGCAGGCTCTCGCTCGTGGTCGGCGATACTGTCCTAATGAGCGAAGCCCTGCCCCTAAGCTGGAATCGGCACTCGATGTGGCAGACTAGCGCACGCGACGTGGCGCCGTCCCCCACAGGGCTGTCCAAGGAGTGGTTCTTCGGCGGCGGCATGCAAAACGGTCGATGGAGCCATCGCGACACATCCATCACGATCGCTGTCGACTACAATTGGGCTCGCGGCGGCCACCCGAACTCGGCCCCGTGGTACGTGTCTTCAGCTGGCTTCGGCGTGCTGCGGAACACGTGGGCGCCAGGCACGTATACGTTCGGCGCGCCCGTCATCACGTCGCACAACGAGAGCTCGCGCTTCGACGCCTTCATCGCTCTCTCGCCGCGTCAGAGTCTGAAGGAGGTGCTCGGCTTGTACACGTCACTCACGGGCGCACCCTTTTTGCCGCCACTGTACGCGCTCTTCCTCGGCGACTCGGATTGCTACCACAATGAGCGCCACGGCAATTCGACGCGCACCGCGATCGGCGTGGCCGACTTGTACGTGCAGCACCAGATGCCTCATGGCTGGATGCTCGTCAATGACGGATATGGCTGCGGCTACGGCGAGGGGCCCGTCGACTTCCCACAGGACCTTAGCGATCTTACGTACGTCGATCTTACGTACGTCGACGGATTGCGACTCATTGCCACGTGACTGCCTCCCTCACCAGGTACGTCTACTCGGAGCTGCACAAGCGCGGCATGTACGGTGGGCTATGGACTAGTACGGGCATGCCCAACATCGCCGCCGAGGTGGGCGTAGCCGGCTCGCGCGTGTGCAAGACCGACGTCGGCTGGATTGGCGCAGGGTACAAGTACGCGTCGGATGAGGTCGAACTACAAGCAGGCAGCCGTGGATTGCGTCCCTGATGGCCATTTGATTGCGTTCCTCATCATCGGGCACGACGTAAGGTTGGGAGGGGTTCGAGATGTACATGTGCTGCCGTCTGATGGCCATCTGCTTGGCAGCTGATTGACTTTGATTTCGTCCCTCGTCAGGTATGCCTTCGACGGCGTCGAGCTGTGCGCTGGCGGCATCGAGAATCACAGCGACGCTCGACGCTTCATCTGGACAGTCGAGGGTTGGGCCGGCACGCACCGCAACGCCGTCATGTGGACTGGCGATGACTCGGGCTCCTTTGACTACATTGAGTGGCAGATCCCCACGTTTGTGGGCTGCGGCTTCTCGGCGCAAGCACATGTGAGCGGCGACGTCGACGGCATTTTCGGGGGCTCGGCAGAGACTTACGTGCGCGATCTGCAGATGAAGGCACTTACGACGACGGTGATGACGATGAGCGGGTGGGCGCAGAATCCGGACAAGCAGCCCTGGAGCTACGGCGAGCCTTATACCTCCATCAATCGTGCGAGCCTCGAGCTCAAGGCCTCCATGACGCCCTACCTGTACACGCTCTCGCGCATCGCGTACGACACTGGCGTGCCGCCCGTGCGTGCGATGCTCCTCGAATTCCCCACAGATGAGTACCTGTACGCCAGCAGCACTTTCACCGACTTTGAGTACATGGCGGGTCCGTGGCTGCTGGTCGCGCCCGTCTTCCACCCGTTGACCTCGCCAACGGCCACCCGGCGCGACATATACTTGCCAGGCAATGCGAGCATGACGTGGCACAGCTTTTGGGACGGGAGCGCTTACAAGGGCGGCACGTCCCTCGACGCGTACGATGCGCCTCTGGCCACCCTGCCCCTCTTCGTGCGCTCGGGGGCTATCATCCCCACTTGGATGCCTCTGATGTCCTTTGACGCTGCACTTCACGACCCCATCATCCTCGAGATCTGGCCAGATGGTTCGAGCTCATTCGAGCTCTATGAGGACGACGGCGTCACGCGCGCCGCACTGCCCCCGCAGTCAGCCTACGCGCGCATCCCGATCAGCGTCGTTGCGCCAGATGGCTACGTCGCGGGTACCGGCAAAACCGGCAACGTGACGATCTCGATTGGGGCGTCGGTGGGCAGCTTCACGGGCCAGCTCACGTCGCGAAGCTGGCGTCTGCAGGTGCGCACCAAAGTGCCCTCTGATGACCACTGACGACCTCTGATGACCACTGATGACCTCTGATGACCTCTGATGACCTCTGATGACCTCTGATGATCTCTGATGACGCCATCGATTGCCTCCCTCATCAGGTGCGCACCAAAGTGCCCCCCTCGGGCGGCGTGCAGTTGCTGGACGGCAACGGCACGGTCATCGACACGCTCCATGCCTGCTCCTCAGTGGCTGAGCTCGAATATCTCCCGAGCGGCTGGTTCCATGATCGCACGCTGCAGCCTGCTGCGGGCGGACTCCTCATGGTCAAGACGCCCCAACTGGACGCCGTGCATGCCTACAAGGTGGTGCTGTCCGAGGGAACACGGTTCCCACACCTAGGCACTGCGCCGTGTGCGCCGTCCGGCTCGATGCCTGCCCAGCGCTTCTCATGGAATGCGAGCTCCGGCCTGCTGCACGATGCGAGCGGCGGCTGCATCACAATCGGCGAAGACGACGACCCCGACTCGCACACCAAGGCTGTCGAGGTGAAACCGTGTGACGGAACCATGGGCGCCAAGCAGAAGTGGGCTCAGAAGAAGAGCGGTCAGCTCTACTCGGTGAGCTCGGGCGGCAATAGCTGCATCGATGAGGATGTGGGGGTGCACTCGATTGAGATGTACAGTTGCCACGAGGAGAGTGCGGCTGGCAACCAGGCGTGGCAGCTGCCCTCGGGCGCCGACCCGATAGGGGTGATCACGAGCGTGCAGAGTGGCTTCTGCTGGCAGGTCAATCCGTGACGGAAAAGTGACTGCATGCGCCAACGGGAGGTTGGGAGAGTTTTCGGAGAGCGGTCGGTCGCGGGTCGGCGAGGCCGGGCGGACCGGCTTGGGTCGACGGCTTGGGAACAATTGTGAAGTTGCGTTTGAGTAGTGGAGCTGCCTACTTACCAGCATAGACGTGTACCAGCACGCGACAAACGACAGTCGGGCGACGGGCCGAAAACGGACTTATCCGGACACAGACGTGCGCCGCCGAGTCCGTTCAGGCGCGAGAACGCGCCCCCGCAACGGAGGGTTCTTCAATGGGATATTCATTTCAGCCACCTTGGCCTCCATGGCAAGTGCCGCTGCCTCGAGGTCTTTGCTGGTCAGCACGCCTGATCCGTCCACATCGAGCTTTGCGAACTGCTTGAGATATGGCTCCACGTCCTCCTGGCCGACGAGCTCAAGCTTCACGAGCATCCCAACCACAAACTCAGTCTTGTCCACGCCACCACCGTCCTTATCGAGGGACGTGATGAGATCCGGATCGAGGCGTCGTTTGAGCATCTCTGCGCGCTTCAGAATATCGGCACGCTTGGACTGCAGAGAAAAGATCTCGGAGATCAGCGAGCCGAGCAACGATACCGAGGTGAGGATGTGGAAGATTGCAACTACCTTCCCATTGTCGGTCTGTGGGTGTGGGGGCGGAGGGGGTGCGGAGGGGGGCAATGGTGCACGCACACGAGCGCGTCAGTGTGACCATATCGTGTCTGCATCTGCATACTCCGCATGTGCGGGAGCACAGCAGCCCGGGATTCGATGCGTGCCGCTGTACATGGATCAGCACATCGCCGTAGCCTACGGTCGTTGCAGTGGTCATGCAGTGGTAGAAGGCGACGCCATATCCCCAGCCCTCGCACTTGTCATACGCCCACGCCCAGAAGAACTGACCACCGATGATGATGAACACCGGCGCAATCAAGTTTGAGCCGTAGTAGATGACTGGCCGACGAGGCACCTTGAAGTCGGAGCCGCCATCTCCATCCAGGTCAATCGACTGCGGGGGAAAGAGCCTTTCGAGCAAGCCTCTTACACCCACAAAGATGGGAGTGACCAGCATAGTGACGAGCCCTGAGATCTCTGCAAATACAAAGATGAAGCCAATGAAAATGAAGAGGACGGTGACGGGCATACCACCAATCGTATCTTGCGAAGGGCTGTAGTCGCCGTAGCCGACTGTGCTCATGGTGACCGCCGCAAAGTAGATGGCTTCGAGCGGTGTCCACCCACCCTCCTCCTTTTGACGATAGAAGAAGATGGCCCACGTGAAGTAGAGCCCGGTCACCACGATGGCTCGGGCGCACTTGACCAGGAGAGGATGCCTTTGTAGGAGCGCCTCGAATGCGTAGAGCTTCTTGTCGTCGCGAGTCGCTTGCCGCGACTGCCCCATGGTCTCAGGAGCTAGGCTCGTATTCGGCCCGTCGTTGAGGTACTTTAGCGCCTCGTTGAACTGCTTCAAGTGCTGCGCCGGTGCCATGGCGGGAGGCGAGGTGAGGGGAGGCGAATGCCCGGTGCGGACGGGACGCCCTAACGGCGTGGCCAGCGCCAACCTTGGAGAGGCGTCAGCACTCGAAGTGCTTTGGAAGGTTTGCCGCGACGACGTAGTCTCGTCGAGGTACTTGAGCGCCGCTTCGACTTCGTCGAGAGAGAGGCGGCCGTCGGCGTCATAGTCAAGCGCCTCGAAGAGCAGCTGCGCCTGATCCCTGCTCAATCGGTGCTGCTTGTTCATGTTTCCGAGCAGAAGCAGCGCCGTCCTGAACAGCCACGGCGGCACGATGCCGGGCTCCTCCACCTCATGGGCCTCGCGAAGCGAAGTGATGAGCTCGGGGAGGAGGGCGTGCAGCGTCTTGAGCATCTTAGGCGACACCTTCTCCTTGAATGCCTTGGTTACTGCCGCATCCGCCTGCGCCTGAGCCCGGTTTGCTTCCATTTCGGCCATCGCCTTGGCCGCCTTGGCCGTCGGCGAACTCGTTGATAGCTGGGTTTCCCCTAGCCATATGGTGACGGGAGGCAAGGTGAAGGAAGGCGAATGCCCGGTGCGGACGGGATGCCCTAACAGCTCGCGTGCGTGCACCATCGGTAGGGTCCGCCGTGTCGTGGTGTTCATTTTTTTTCGCATGCGTTGCGCGGGGTTATGTATCGATCTCCCCAACCTTTTGCAACGGAAAACCGAAATTGGGGGCTTCACGTACACAAGACAATCCGCTATCTTACCAGACTTACCTCGAGACGTCTCGATTCGCTCCCTTAGACAGAACATGTACTTCCGTGCTTGCTTGCGAGCTCCCTGCATCCGCCCCATAGGCCTTCAGCGGGTACATGTTCATCTTAGGAATCTTATTTGAAGAATTCCACAGCATCTCGAAATTGTAGATTCATGAGAACAAACGATCGCGATGCACTTCGGCATCCAATCCGCGCCAAGGGACCGAACAGTTTCTATGGCGACAGCATGCGATGACGGATGCACCCCGCTGCACATAGCTTGCGGGCGCCCCGGCAACGCGGAAATGGTGGGCTACCTCATCGACGGTGGCGCAGACAAGAATGCGACTGCGAGCAGTGGTAGCTTCTCGCCACTGCACATCGCCGCCAGCGTGGGGAATGCGGACATTGTCTGCGTGCTCGCCGAGAAGGGAGCCGCCCTCGAGCAGCTCGCGGCACACGGGCTGACCGCCCTGATGGCCGCTGCGCAGCATGGCCACGCGGATGTCGTGGAAGTCCTCATAAAAGCCGGTGCCAATATCAACCACTCGAGTGCAAATGGGGTGATGGCGCTGCACCTCTCGTCCTCAGAGGGCCACATCGAGACGGTCGAGGCGCTCATCGCCGGCGGCGCTGATATCGACCGCGCCACTGACACGGGCTACACAGCCATCGAATTCAGCGCCTTCCACGGCCAGCACAAGACGTCGCAACTGTTAGCGATGCACGGTGCTGCCTACGGCGATGCTCTCGAGCTCGCAATGGCGCAGGGTCACAGGGAGCTGGCGGACTGGCTCCGGCAGAGCGCGGAATGGATAACACCGCTCCACCATCTGGGCATGCTCGCGCCCGAGCGCGCGCGCGCCCTCCTGCGTGCCGGTGCCGACCTATACGCGCGCACTCCAGCAGGCGGGCCCACGCCTCTCAACCTGGCCCGCGCGGCCGCCGCGCGCGGCGAGGCGCCCGCAGGCTCGACGGCGTGGCTTGTGCTGCGCGCAGCCGCGCCGTGGTCGCCCGACACGCACGAGATCATGCCCACGACGGCGCGCTCGCGCGCTCGCGAGCTGCTTGGGATCGGGTACGCGCTCGCCCGCTCCAACTTGAGCGGCTGCCGCGTCGATGCGCATGCATTGGTCGACGTGTGGACGGCGTTTGTGCTGCCGTACGCGATCACGCGCTAGGCGCGCCGAGCTCGGAAGAGATATGTATTTTGAGAGTTCCGTGACTTTCCGGGGCTTTGTGATCCCCCCGCGCGGAGGGTACACAGTGGAATTATTGCGGAAGAGAATATAATACAAGGAACCTACGTTCATTTACTCAGAGCCGGGTGGTCCTCGCCGGAACACACATGTCCAAACCGAAGAAGTGCCGCGCGCCGCTCCCTGAGAGACTGAGCCACGCCTCGCTCAGGGATCCGAGGCCGATCATCGAAGGGTGTGCCCATCGGATAATTCATCGGATCACAACTCGCCGTCGAGTGGATCGGCGAACAGGCCGTCTCGCACCTGCACGACGATCAAGCCAGCCTCCTCCCACTTGTCTGGCGAATCTTTGGGCGACTCGAAGATGCGGATGTCCTCGTCGAGGTACAGACAGCGCAAGTAGCCGTCGCCAGAGATTGCAGAGGTGAGGAGCGGGACGCCGCCCACGACGACGCCACCCCGCGTCACGAGCACGGTGAAGTCCACCGGACACCTCGTGGCACCGCGAGACACGGCTGCTCGGGCGAAGGAGCCCTCGGCTTTGAAGTAAAAGCTGCGCCCGAGCACCTCGCCATAGTTGAGCACTGTGCCCGAGTCACGACCATCAAGCGAGTACGCCTGCCCAGCACGGTTTGCGATAGGCAAGAGCTCCCGATTGCGCTGCCACCGCGGCTTCTCGCCAACGACTGGCGTCGCCCTCCAAAGGTCGCCGTCGCCCAGCAGTTCCGCCCTGAAAGGTACGCGTGCCTGGCAGCAAGCGTTGACCAGCGGCGTGAGGTCCGTGTCGTCGTCGCCGGAGAGGATGGCATCACGCAGCACCAGGGCCTCGGGTGGGCGGCGTGCCGGCACCCACGGAAGCGTAAACCTACCGAGCACAGGTATGTCGAGGATGGCAGAAGCACCAACCAGGTGCATTTGAAGGAACACGGACGCCATTTTTTGAGGAATTCTTCCCCTTCGAGAATCAAGCTTGAACAACAGCATGGCCGATCGTGCGCTCCAGGCCGCAATTTATGCGTCGCTGCAGAGCGCCGCAGCATGCGCGTCTCGGGGTGGCGGTGGCGGTGGCGACCGTCTCATGCCGTCGGCCGGCCGCGGACCAGTCGGCCAGCAGCACATGCAGCGCTTGCACGAGCGCGAGCGGCTCACGCCGGCGGCAAGCAGCCGGACCAGCGCCCAGCCGCTCCGGACGCTCAAGAGCACCACCGCTGGCACGCTCGCGCGCGAGGGCATCATGGCGTCGAACACGCCGCACTTGGGCGGAAACACCGACCGGAGGATGATGGAGAACCGTGAGCGCTCTGCATCGCCGCGCGAACGTGTCCGACGGCACCAGTGTGGAGGCGATGCAGCGACGCCGATGGGCATGCCGTCCAATCTGCCGCATGATGCGGAGCGCACCCTGTCCAAGCGCCTCGCGAAGCACGGCGTCAAGGAGCTCGCCGTGCCGCTCGGCGACGGCTGGATGCAGCGCGCGGGCCGCGGCTCGTTCGCTGTGGTTGAGGAGACGGGCACGCGTAGCGGTCCGGTGATGCAGGTGGACTCGATCGAGCCCAACTACTACTTGCTCACGTACGACCAGACGCCCGACGCGCACATCGTCAAGACGGGCCAATACCGCCTCGAGGCAAGCGTACGATGCATGCCGGGCCACACGGTCAAGGAGCATCCGTACTGCGCGCTGGTGATCAACTGGCAACGCGGCCGCTCGACGATCACGGCGCCGTGCTGCACGGCGCTCGTGCTCGTGCAGGGCTGCTGGCGGCTCGAGCAGTACGCCGACGGGCAGCAGACCACCCTGTGCGAGGTGCGCGACTCGAGCCTAAAGGCAGGTGGTGCCTTCCAACGTGTCGAGATCGAGGTCCGTGGCGACAAGATCGCTGTGAGCGCCAACAAGCGCGTCATCATCGGCAGCTTCGCGATCCCGCCACAGACCGACGGCTCGCTCGCCGCGGGCGGGCGCTCGGCACGTGCCGCGGCGCTCACCGGACCGTGCGGTGTCGCCGTCTATCGCTCGCGCGCGCAGCTTCGCTATTTTGAGGTGTCTCCTCTCGATGGCGGTACCGAGGGCGGTGGCGTGCTTGGCCTCGGGGGCGATCGGCCCCCGGTGCCGCCGTTCACAGGGGGCGATCCGAAGCTCGTCGAGGCGATCGAGGGTGAGATGCTCGAAGGGGTGCCCAAGGTCGCGTGGGACTCAATCGGCGGCCTCGCAGACGCCAAGCGGCTGCTCAACGAGGCGGTCGTGCTGCCGCTGCTCATCCCTGACTACTTTGCGAAGGCGGCGTGCCGCGCGCCGTGGAAGGGCGTTCTGCTCTTCGGGCCGCCGGGCACGGGCAAGACGCTGCTCGCGCGCGCGGTCGCCTCGCTCGGCAGGACGGCCTTCTTCAACATCTCCGCCTCGTCACTCGTCTCAAAATACCACGGTGAGTCAGAGCGACTCGCACGCACGCTCTTCGCGCTCGCACGCCACCATGCGCCCTCGATCGTCTTCTTTGACGAGATCGACGCGCTCGTCTCGGCGCGCGGCGCCGCGGGCGAGCACGAGGCGAGCCGGCGTCTCAAATCGGAGCTGCTCGTCCAAATGGACGGCATCGGCGGCGGCGGCGGCACGGGCAGCAGCTGCGGCGGGGGCGTCGTCGTCGGCAACGCGGACGCGCTCGTGATGGTGCTCGCCACCTCGAACAGGCCGTGGGATCTCGACGAGGCGCTGCGTCGGCGGCTCGAGCGGCGCATCTACGTGCCGCTGCCTGACATGCCCGCGCGGCGCGAGATGCTTTCGATCCACTTGCGTGGGCTTCGTCTCGATCACGGGGTCGACTTGACGGTCCTGGCGGAGCGTACGCGCGGGTACTCGGGCGCGGACCTGCAGCTTGTGTGCCGCGATGCGTCGATGATGCCGATGCGCCGTGCCGTTGAGGGCAAGTCTCCGCTTGAGATTGTCGAGCTGCAGGCGAGTGCCTCGGAGTGCCTCGAAGTGCCTCGAAGTGCCTCGAAGTGCCTCGAAGTGCCTCGAAGTGCCTCGGAGTGCCTCGGAGCGCCACTGATTGCCTCGGAGTGCCGGATCCCTGCCCTGACTCTTCTTCTCGGATCCCTTTTGTCGGCAGGCGAGCGGTCAGCTGGAGGGGGAGGTGACGCTCGGCGACTTCAGCGAGGCTCTCCAGACGACGCAGCCGAGCACCGCCGAGATCGAGCACGCTCAATACGCCGCGTGGAATGACGAATTCGGATCCCGTAGTAGCACCGGTACCACCGCCGAGATGAAGCCTCTGTTGGCGCTCAAGTGCGGCAGCAGCAGTAGCACCGCCAGCAGCGTCGCACCCTCTGCGCAGCCCTCTGCCGCACCTTCGACGCTCGCCTCGCCATCGGCCCCCCTCGAGGAGCGGCCGAGTCCACCCCAGCAACACACAGAGGCTGCTGCAGGCGACGTGGTCGTGCAGATAGGCGCACCCCAAATGGGAGCATTCGAAGGTGCCGTGACGGGCGCCGTCACGCCACGTTCGACGGCAGCCTTCGCGGAGCTTGAGGCGATGCGCACGGCCAAGGTGCGCGAGGCACGGACGCCGTAGTGAGCGCAGTACTAGGCGTTAGGCGTGCACTGCGACGCCGCGCAGGCATGTTTGAGTCCGATGCCGCCATTCAGCAAACGATAGCTACAGGCGGCGAGGAGATGCGATCGTCGATGTTTTCGTAGACCCGTGGGAGTATGAAGGGAAATGTGACCGGACGTCCGGAGTACGGTTCCAGAACACGTCCGGTCGAGGGTTACATGATCGATGATGAAGAACGCAGCGGCCAGCGCCCGAGCGCCGGAACGCGAGAGGAGAGATAGAGATTCAGATAGATACGCTTACACTTTTACATCGAGTACGGAGGACACGACGCACCAAACCTACCGTCACGCGCCAGCCACAACGACGCGCGGTTGACGCGTGTGTCGTGTGAACAATCATGCGCCAGCCACACGCGCCAGCCGTTGCCTCTCCGCCGTTCCGTTCAGAATCTGTTGTCACCATAAATCAAGTGTGCGGGTGCGCGATCTCCTGGCTCAAGAACCGCAATGCCAGTCGCCGCACAGCATGAATAGCCCGACACCGTCGCCTTGGTGATGCCCGCGGGCGCGTTCAGCAAGATCACAGCGGCCGGATGCACGCCATACCGGCCCACCTTGCCGTCGTGCGACTTGAGGTCGAGCTGCCCCTTGGGGCTCACATACTGTACTTGATAGTCAGTGCCGTCGAGCCGCACGGTTGTACCAATAGCGAGCTCACCGGTGAGGCCGTTTTTTCCTCGCCAGAGCGTGTCTCGGCGGCAAGAGCTGACTGCGATGGATTTGACGTCCACGTGCACGGTCGAAGGGAAAAAAAGGGAGACCGCCCCGAAGATGCTGCAGACGTGTATGTCGAGCGCCTCAGGTAAGCTGGCCTCGCGAAAGTCGAGTACCTGCCCACCAAGGCAGCCGCGGATATTTGTCGTCGGGTGCGCTTGCCAATGACCGCCCCGATGCGGTCTCAGAAGCGTCGGTGCACAATCCGCAAAAAGAGGCGAGCAGCCTATTGCGATGTGGTAGTCTACGCTGAATTCGGCGCGCTCCATCGTCTCGGCAGCCGGGGCTACCTTGACTCTCTGCAGGACAGGCGCAGCGAAGAGTTTGTCGACCTTCATTCGTGACCTTTTAGGGCGGCGAGAGGCTTCTATTCTACCTACAAACACGAAGTCCGAAACTCCAGTTCGACAATTTGCATGCCGTGTGCCGAGCAACTTTGGCCCGAGAGAGGTGTATCGACGAAATGCTGTTCCTTCTCCATTTCACGCATGCCTGGCCTCGAGGTTGAATCTGGCTAAAATGCAATTCATCATTCAATACAAAATGATTCCTCCTTTTGCCGAGTTGCAGAAAGCTCCTTTCTCGTTACGTTTTCTGCGTCGCGGGTCGCAATGATCCCCCAACAAAAAGGTCTTGTCCATGTCGGATACATATTCGACCATGGATACCACGTCGGTTGGGCATCCCGTCCGCACCGGGCATTCGCCGGCGTTAGCGTACCTCGACGGGCCGAAGACGATTCGAGCTGAGAACATGGGACAGTCGCGGCAAGCGGCTCGCGACGACAAGAAGCTCTACGCATTCGGGGCGCTCCTACAAAGGCATCCTCTCCTGGTCAAGTGCGCCCGAGCCATCGTGGTGACCGGGCTCTACTTCACGTGGGCCATCTTCTTCTATCGTCAAAAGGAGGAGGGTGGGTGGACACCGCTCGAAGCCATCTACTTTGCGGCGGTCACCATGAGCACAGTCGGCTACGGCGACTACAGCCCTTCGCAAGATACGATTGGTGGTATGCCCGTCACCGTCCTCTTCATTTTCATTGGCTTCATCTTTGTATTTGCAGAGATCTCAGGGCTCGTCACTATGCTGGTCACTCCCATCTTTGTGGGTGTAAGAGGCTTGCTCGAAAGGCTCTTTCCCCCGCAGTCGATTGACCTGGATGGAGATGGCGGCTCCGACTTCAAGGTGCCTCGTCGGCCAGTCATCTACTACGGCTCAAACTTGATTGCGCCGGTGTTCATCATCATTGGCGGCCAGTTCTTCTGGGCGTGGGCGTATGACAGGTGCGAGGGCTGGGGATATGGCATCGCCTTCTACCACTGCATGACCACTGCAACGACCGTAGGCTACGGCGATGTGCGGATCAATGTACAGCGACACGCACCGAACCCCGGGCTGCTGTGCTCCCGCACATGCGGAGTATGCAGATGCCGATACGATATGGTCACACTGACGCGCTCGTGTGCGTGCACCATTGCCCCCCTCCGCATACCCTCCGCCCCCACACCCACAGACCGACAATGGGAAGGTAGTTGCAATCTTCCACATCCTCACCTCGGTATCGTTGCTCGGCTCGCTGATCTCCGAGATCTTTTCTCTGCAGTCCAAGCGTGCCGACATTCTGAAGCGCGCAGAGATGCTCAAACGACGCCTCGATCCGGATCTCATCACGTCCCTCGATACGAACGGTGGTGGCGTGGACAAGACTGAGTTTGTGGTTGGGATGCTCGTGAAGCTTGAGCTCGTCGACCAGAAGGACGTAGAGCCATATCTCAAGCAGTTTGCAAAGCTCGATGTGGACGGATCAGGTATGCTGACCCACGAAGACCTCGAGGCAGCGGCACTTGCCATGGAGGCCAAGGTGGCTGAGATGAAGATCCCTGTCAAGATTCTGGAGGCCAAGGCTCGAGGGGCAGCGACTGCCGCTACCCGAACCAAGGGCGCGGCCGTCACAAGCGGCAGTGGCATCGCCGAGAGATCTGGAGCCGCCGCGGGAACGCAGGGAGCCAGGGTGCGGCCCATGTGAGTGTGTGTGAGCTCACACAGTTTTTGTTGAGCTCGAGAGCTCTGACTAGTGCGAATCAGGTCTCGACGCGGCTGTTGGGGGGGAGAGGGTGATGGCCTCATGTGGGGGGAGAACCGAAACCGGAGCATTTCAAGGGGGAAATGCCGGCCGAATGGAAGCCGAATTGGGGGGAGGATCAGGATGCATGTCTGCATGTCTCCATGACTTTGACGCCTCGACAGACGACACTCTCGTCGAGCTTATTGTGAAGAGTAAAGTGAAGAGTGTCACGACTCTCGTCGCGGGGGGGTTGACACAACCGTGTTCGTGTGTGAATAGAGGTGGGTGTCTGTGACCGATCATCGTGTGATCGTGTCCGTCACTGAGTTCAAAATCAGGTGGTGGGGATAGTGTGTGAATCCAGAATGCAGAAAGAATACCCTCCCCTACCCCTTTGGGTCAACCACTGAGTTCAAAATCAGGTGGTGGGGATAGTGTGTGAATCCAGAAAGAATACCCTCCCCTACCCCTTTGGGTCAACCACCGAGTTCAAAATCAGGTGGTGGGGATAGTGTGTGAATCCAGAAAGAATACCCTCCCCTACCCCTTTGGGTCAACCACTGAGTTCAAAATCAGGTGGTGGGGATAGTGTGTGAATCCAGAATGCAGAAAGAATACCCTCCCCTACCCCTTTGGGTCAACCACTGAGTTCAAAATCAGGTGGTGGGGATAGTGTGTGAATCCAGAAAGAATACCCTCCCCTACCCCTTGGGTCAAGCGTCCAGGCTTACCTTTCTGGGAAGTATCATTGGCGCAAAGGTCCTAGGTCGGGACCAACCCCGATCTTTGTCAAGGGGCTGGTTGGGAGCGACCTCGATGGCCAGGATGGTGGTCCTTCGGTCTCGTCGTGCGTGTGGCCGAGTGCGCAGTGGCGCCAGTTCACGTCTCAGTGGAGAACAGTGTTGCACGTCTCAGTGGAGACTATAACCAATAACCGTATGTCATCTACTGGCTCTCCAATTGTAGCATCACACTTCTTAGGATTCGTGGATACTAGTAGCGAGACATGAAAGAAAAAGAAAGAACCGCGCGCGCATGAACCGAATGCAGCACCAGCCAGAAGCGCGTGGTGCAATACGTCGCCTCCAACGAGCAGCAGCAAGACCAAGTCGCAAGAAGTGCTCTGGCGCCAAGGCGCGGCGCGAGCGTCGAGGGACGACAACGAGGACAGAGACGAGCAATACGCGAGCGGTCAGACGAGTGTCGAGTCACGAGAAGCACGGCAGACGACGCAGTAGAGATCTAGTAGTGTCAGGGACGGTATACGGAAGTTATCGAGATGTATCGAGCGCTTTTAGGTCATATAACTATGCACCACTTCCAAGAGCGGCAGCCGCAGCGCCGTGCGACTGCGAACGACACTCTTCAGCTCTCGCAACGGGCTCTCACAATCACGGTATCGCGATCCAGCGTTCCTCAACGGGTACATGTACTAGCCGGTTGACAAGCTGACGTCCAGCACGGGTCCGAGCCCGTCCCCCCGTTCGTCGCACACGTGCTCTTGCCATCCTCGCAATCCCGGGGCTCAGCACTCGCTCGATCTTCAAGCATGCCGAGTACATTTCGGATTTGGCCCCCACCTCCCTTCGACTTCCATCGTCAACCTTCTACTTCTTGACAGGGATCTTCATCTCAGCCACCTTGGCCTCCATGGCAAGTGCCGCTGCCTCGAGGTCTTCGCTGGTCAGCACGCCTGATCCGTCCACATCGAGCTTTGCAAACTGCTTGAGATATGGCTCCACGTCCTCCTGGCCGACGAGCTCAAGCTTCACGAGCATCCCAACCACAAACTCAGTCTTGTCCACGCCACCACCGTCCGTATCGAGGGACGTGATGAGATCTGGATCGAGGCGTCGTTTGAGCATCTCTGCGCGCTTCAGAATGTCGGCACGCTTGGACTGCAGAGCAAAGATCTCGGAGATCAGCGAGCCGAGCAACGATACCGAGGTGAGGATGTGGAAGATTGCAACTACCTTCCCATTGTCGGTCTGTGGGTGTGGGGGCGGAGGGGGTGCGGAGGGGGAGCGGAGGGGGGCAATGGTGCACGCACACGAGCGCGTCAGTGTGACCATATCGTATCGGCATCTGCATACTCCGCATGTGCGGGAGCACAGCAGCCCGGGGTTCGGTGCGTGTCGCTGTACATTGATCCGCACATCGCCGTAGCCTACGGTCGTTGCAGTGGTCATGCAGTGGTAGAAGGCGATGCCATATCCCCAGCCCTCGCACCTGTCATACGCCCACGCCCAGAAGAACTGGCCGCCAATGATGATGAACACCGGCGCAATCAAGTTTGAGCCGTAGTAGATGACTGGCCGACGAGGCACCTTGAAGTCGGAGCCGCCATCTCCATCCAGGTCAATCGACTGCGGGGGAAAGAGCCTTTCGAGCAAGCCTCTTACACCCACAAAGATGGGAGTGACCAGCATAGTGACGAGCCCTGAGATCTCTGCAAATACAAAGATGAAGCCAATGAAAATGAAGAGGACGGTGACGGGCATACCACCAATCGTATCTTGCGAAGGGCTGTAGTCGCCGTAGCCGACTGTGCTCATGGTGACCGCCGCAAAGTAGATGGCTTCGAGCGGTGTCCACCCACCCTCCTCCTTTTGACGATAGAAGAAGATGGCCCACGTGAAGTAGAGCCCGGTCACCACGATGGCTCGGGCGCACTTGACCAGCTTAGGACACGTATTGGAGACGCACTTGAGTGTCGACTGACGCGCCTGTCCCTTGGTCGGCGATCGCTTCCCATTCCGTCTTGATGATGATGTGTCGAGGTACGTCTTCGCCGCTTCGATTTCGTCGAGCGAGAGGCGGCCGTCGGCGTCATTATCAAGCACCTCGAAGAGCAGCTGCGCCTCTGACTTACTCAGCCCGGCCTGGAGTAGCATCGTCGTCCAAAGCCATTTGGGCACCATTATCACCTCTGGTGCATTCGTTCGTGACGTCAAGACGGGCTTTTCACGGAGCTCCTCAGCGTCGGATTCACGAAGCGATCTGAGAAGCTCGGGAAGGTAGGCATGGAGCCTATCGAGCAGCTCAGGAGATACCTCGCCTTCGCGGCGCAGCGAGGTTGCGGAAGTCTCGGAGCGGCGCAATGAGGGAGCCTGCCGTGATACGTGCTGCGCGAGCCGCTTGCGACACGCCCAGTTGGCGAATTCGTCGAATAGGATGATGCCGTTGTAGTTGGCGTCGATGAGGGCAAACTCGGCTTCCACCTCGTTTGGCGGGATGGCCATGCCCATCCGCTGCAGGATCACCACACCACGGCGGAACTCATCAAGGGTGAGCCGACCGTCAGATTCCGTGTCGAAGGTTGTAAATGCGCTGTAGAGATCGAAGTAGGTCTTGAGTGCGGTCAGGAGTGTGGGGAACTCGCTGCGCTCGACGTTAGCGCCGGCAGTGCCGTCTATCTGGCCGTTGGCCTGCCGAGCTGCTTTAAACGCGCGCAGCACGGCTTGCTTGCTCTTGAACATCTCATCGCACTGCAGGACCTGACGCACAGCCTGGTCAACCTCATCGAGCGAAAGATACCCGTTCTTGTTGACGTCAAAATAGTCAAACAGCTCCCGCTGCCTTTGCTGCGAGAGCGCGTCATGGCCGATCGGTAGTTTGGCTGACCATGTGTCCCACACGACGTCGTCTTTCTGCGGCGGCGTCTGCGGCTGTATCTGCTGCGGCGCATGCGGCGGCGCACGATGCGACGACTGTCCCAGCGGCAACAGCACGAGCTCAGACGTGGCACAGGGTGCCGCGGGATACATGGCCCAATCCGCCGCCAACGGTTTCGCATAAGTAGCCGGCAACGATGGCAGTGGTTCAGCCAGAGCGAATCCAGAGTGATGCAAAGCATGCGGCGAGCTGTGTGTATATCCTCGTGCGTGAAGTTCTTCCGCCTCTGGTAGCGGTGCGATTCGGCGAGCATTCCTTTCCATGCGACGATTGTAACTTTCCATGGCCGTCGCCGCGGTCAAGCTGACCGGCGTCCTCACTGGTCGGGGACCCTGTCCGTTACTTCCTTGCCTTGTACCGTGAGCTCTAAGTTGAACTGAAACACTGCATGCATGCAAGGCACCGTTTCCACAGCAACCACGTGTGGCCGGTGCCACCACCGTCAGAGACGGCGCGTGTATATTTTAGCTTGTCTTCTCACTTCAGCAGCATGTTGATCGGATGTTCAGCAGACTCCAGAGAGCAGTTCTCTCTTGTGGGCGAGAATTTGACCACATGGGGAGGGTTAGGGGAGGGTTTCTCTACTCAGGCAGTTACCCTAGGGTGTTCCTAGGGTGCAGAAGACTGTGCGGTGTCTCTTCTCTTCCCTCTTCTCTGCTTTCACATGTCCTTTTCTAGTTCTACCCCTCTCTCAAGCCTACAGTACAGACACTCACGCTATCCCTAAAAGGCTCCTACCTAAGCCGCCAAAAGCCGTACTCTCAAGGTTCCTCCGCAGCGCCCATGGCGTCGAGCGCCACGCGAATGAGGTAGCCCAGCCGCGGCAGCTTGATAATGACGGCTGCGTCGCGCCCTACCTTGCCCTGGGCAAAGTCGGACGGCTCCCAAGTTTGGTAGTAGAGCTTGCGCACGTGCCGCACGTGTCGCCAGAGGCTCGCCTCCATCGTGAGCGAGCAGCCCGAGCAGCTCGCCTCTTCCGACGCGCCCGGCCCGTGCCGCTCGGTGCCGCGCAGCTCAGTACCCTTCGGAGCGAGCTGGTAATTGATCAGGATTGCATGGGCGCCTTGGGGCAAGAAGGGGAGGATCATCGAGACGCCACCCGGGGGCGAAACGGCGAGCGTGGCTGAGACGATCAGTCGTAACTGCTCGCGCACCTGTACGCAGACGCACTCAGACGAACATCAGACGACCAACAGACCGCCATCAGACTGCAATCAGACCCGCCACCAGAACGACCTCAGACCCACCATCAGACCCGCCATCAGACCGCCATCAGACTGCAATCAGAATCAGACCGCCATCAGTTGGACACGCACCGTCAGGCTGTGAAACTCGATCGGCACCACTGCCTTCCCTCCGTCGGCCCCGAGCTCGACGCAGCTGCCCGTGCAGCCGCCGCGTACGTAACGGAGTACCTGTAAGGAGAGGCCATAGGACGCCATCAGAGCCCATCAGAGTTCGTCAGAAGGAGCGCAAGTGGCGAAGCACCTGCTCGAAGTTGTGCATGTCGCGGCAATCGGACGTACTCTCAGTGTTCATCAGACGCAATCAGACCGCAATCAGCACGTAATCGGACCTGCTCGAAGTTGTGAATGCCGCGGCGCCCTTGCTTGCGAACGAGGAGCAGCTTATGAGACGTGAGGGGCGGAGGTGCCGCGTGCGCCGGCACAATGCCATGGTAAGCGAGGACCCGGTGCCGGTAGAGGGCGAGCCACGGCTCCTTGCCAGCATGCGAGGGCGTGTTGAACATCTCGTGGTAGCCGCCAGCAAGCACGCGTCGGAAGCACACGTGCGACCTGCCCATGTCTCGGTGTACCCGACGCAGCGAGCCGAGCGTCGTCATGGGCGGCAGCGGCGCGGCATGGCGGCTCGCGTCGGTCGCGAGACTGCTGCGGCCTTGCAGTGGCCGCACGAAGCCTTCGACAAACTTGCGGCACAGCCGGGCGGCGGAGGGCGTGGGTGGTTCCGCGCCTCCGATACTCTCATTGCAGCCGGCGGTGCGGACCACGACGGGATGCTCCTCGTACACGCCTAGCTGAGCCATCGCTAGCATGAGTGGGAACGCCTGTGAATAGCCGAGTCGAACGGGTAGGTGCGCGCGTCACGAGGCACAGACGCGCACTCAGAGTCAGACACGCAACTAGACGCACTCAGAGACGCAGCCCGATGCGCCCCTTCCCACACGAGGTGCACTCAGGGACGCCATCAGACGCATGCAGACGCATTCAGACGCGTTCACACGCACCTCTTCCCACACGAGGTGGCCGAGGTTGGTGGGTACAAAAGGTGCCGAAAGGAGATGCAGCGGCTCAAGCAGTGGCGCGTGCGACGGCATCGGCCCGTCGACCATGTGTGGCGACCAGCGCACGTGCCGCTTATACCGTACGTGCTTGTTCAGTGGCAGCAGCTCCTCGCGACCGCCCTTGGGTGCAACGTGGCCGAATGAGAAAATGTGACCGTAACGTTGGTCAAAGACGACGGGCGCGAGCGTTGCGTTGCCGTCGCGGTAATACAAGAAGTCGCCGGTCACTGTGGAGAGGCACACGCGGCGGAACACGCACACGCGGCTAGCGCGAGGCTTGACCGTCGACATGTCGCCCACGCAGTCGTGGGAGGAGACGCTCGAGGATGGCAGCGGCGTTCCGGTGCGAATGCGCGGCTCTTCGACGGTGCCACGCCCGCGCACGTGAAAGATCTCTGCACTGGCATGCGGCGCGATGCGCACCGATGGAGCCGCTCGAAGGAGCAGCTCGGGAAGGAAGGCGAGGACTGCGTCGGGTGCCATTGTGCCTGGATTGTGAACAGCCCGTAGCGACACGAAAGAGATCGGGACTGCCGCATCCCGCATGCATTTAGCTCTGGCACCTAACGCTCACCGACTAGCTTTTGTTGCAAGCTGCATGCAATGAGCAAGATTTCTTCCTTATTCAGCAACACTTTTGTCTTACCATGTTGCCGGGGGTAGTGCTACATGTAATAGGCATGGCGCTGCTGCCGAAGCATCGTTATACTCTCGATGCCGAGGCCAATCAGCCGAGCCGCGCGCAGGTGTTAGTCATCGTCGCTGACCACGGAAGCGGCACCTCGACCTTCGGGGCGGCGCTCAACCATCACCCGTGCGTATTCGATGTAGGTGAGCCCTTCGGTCGCGAGTCGATGCTGTGGACGACGACGCATATCGCCGGGTGCGATAGCTCGCGGCCTATGCCTCCTGCAATGTTCGACGGCGTCACTGGAAACCTCAAGAACGCAAGTAACCCAAAGCTGGACCTGAAGATTGAAGACGTGATGAAAAAGCTACCAGGGTCTCTTCCACACATAGACATGAACTCGCTGTACGACGGTCTCGACTACAATCTCGCCGACTACTTCGTCCGGATCCACAATCTTGTCTGTAGCGCCGTGCCCAACAACGTTTGCGCCCCCTCGGAGTGCACCATCCTGGTCAAGATGTTTCCTGCTTACGTGAACGCTGACACTGACGGACAGCTCACGAATGACGATCATCTCGGCGCGTGCCAACAAGAGGAGAACAACGAGGCGCTCAAGCCGTGGAAGGCGGCACTCGCGTCGTTTTCGCACAATCCCAAGGTCGCGACGTTGAAACTCTACCGTGATGAAGAAGACCGACAGTTCTCGATGTTTCACCGCTTCGATGCTGCCGGCACCCTGTTCGACTGCAGCATCCACCGCTCGCCTACCCCGTTTGCGGAGGTGTCGGAGGACTACGTCGACGACAAGATTGAGGTCGTCAACTGCTGGAAAGGCCCCAGCCTCGCCAACAAGTGCCTTGGCGAGGCTCTGGCGCTCGTCGGCCTGTCGGCCGAGCCAATGGGCCAAAAAGGGACTGACGAAATCCTAGGTTTGGCCCACACGCCGGGGACGCCGTCCAAGCAAGGGGCGGCGACGCGCAATTGTCACACTGACCCTGAAGCCACCTTTGAGCGGCTAGCGAATAGCGACGTGCAATGCGTAGCGCATTGCGACAGCCCTGTTCCATCGCATGGCAACCGCGGACGGGATGCGCAGCGCGCGCATGACGACGACGACGACGACAACAACGACGGCCCGTGGCGGGCCCGTTGATCGATGGGATAGAATTTTCGCCATCCCGGCCGGCGCATCCGTCGGGGGATCGGGGAAGACGTGCACAGTCAATCAAAGAGAAGAGGTCCATGTCAATTGGTCCGTGTACAGAGTTAAAGAGAGTGCGTCCTTGTGCGCCGGGGCGCCCGCATGTGCAGGAGGTACGGCATGACGTGTAGGAGCCTGGGTTGGAGGAAGGTGCATGAATAAACTCATTTCGACTTTCCTCAACCTCTCTTCTGTATTGATTGAGATGGCATCGTGCAATCAGTGCAATCAACACAATCATGCTCGGCGTCGGGCTCGGCCCTCAGCACGAGCTGCCGCTCATCGATGCGCTCACGACCGCAGCTGGTGCCGTGCGCGCTCCCTTCTTCTTCCCCGGGCACAAGATGGGCCGTGCGGCGCCGTTACCGCTCCAGCGGCGTCTCCACCTCGGCCCACGCATTCTGCGCCACGACCTTCCGGAGCTGCCTGAGCTCGACAACCTGTTTGCGCCCGAAGGGCCGATACTGCGAGCACAGGAGTTAGCCGCAGACGCGTTTGGCGCGGGCCGGACACACTTCCTCTGCAACGGAAGCACCGCCGGCGTGCTGGCAGCTGTCCTAGCTTGTGTGCAGCTGTGGCGGCAGCGCAACCCAACGGCGACCACGCCTGCTGTGGTAGTGCTACCGCGCAACGTGCACAAGAGCGCCGTGCACGCGCTCGTGGTTGCCGGCGCAGAGCCATGCTGGCTCATCCCCGAGCTCGACGCGGACACGGGCCTCTGTCTCGGCGTGGCGACCTCGAGTGTGTGTGCCGCGCTCGAGCGGTGTGCGGGACGCGTGGCGGCGGTGGTGCTCGTCTCTCCAACATACCACGGAGTTCTCTCGGACGTGGCGGCATGCGCGGCCGCGTGCACGGCCGTTCGCGCGCCGCTCGTCGTCGACGAGGCCCACGGTGCCCACCTGAGCTTCCTGCCGGAGACGGCGCCTCTGCCCGCGGCCTGGATGGATCGGCGGCCGCGCGGTGCGCTGCGCGAGGGTGCGGACGTGGCGATCCAGAGCACGCACAAAGTGCTTGGCTCGCTCACGCAGAGTGGGATGCTGCACGTGAGCGAGCGCGCCCTCGCGAGCACCCCAGCGCTCGGTCCCGCCCTGAGCGCTGCGCTCTCGATGGTGCAGTCCACTAGTCCTAATTACCTTCTCCTCGCGTCGCTCGATGCAGCGAGATGGGACCTCGCCTCGCCACGGGGACAGGGCGTGCAGCGGCTGCACCGCGCCGCGCGGCACGCTGCAACGCTGCGCGCGGGGCTGGCGGCGTTTCCCCATGGTCCGCGGCTCGTCGACCCGCCTGCCCTCCCCAGCAGGCATGTGCTCACCACGGCGCCCTCTCTTCCCCACAGGTCCGTGGCTCGTCGAGCCCGCCCCAGGCCCAGGGGCGCATGCAATTGATCCGCTGCGGTTGACACTGCTGGCGCCGGCAGAGGCGACGGAGGGCGGCGAGGATGGCGACGGGGTTGGCAAGGGCGACACGAATGGCGAGGCGCTCGGCGGCTTTGCTCTCGATGAGAAGCTCATCGCGCGCGGCGTCTATGCTGAGCTGCCGGGCGCGCATACCCTCACATTTGCCCTCTCGGCTGGGTCTGAGCGCGCCGACGTCCGACGCCTGCTGCGTGCCCTCGGTCCGCGCGAACGGCGGGGCGCGCGGCAAGGAGAGGCGCCGCTCCGGCCTTCCACTCGCGCGGCGACCATGGCGCAGCTCGCGGCCACGTATCATGCGGCTGGATGGGCGGGGGACGGGCTTGTGAATGGTGGGCGAGCCCAACACGGCGCGACGCGGGGCCTCACCCCACGAGAGGCGCATTTTTGTGCGCGCCGGACGGTGCCAGCTGCTGCGGCCGTCGGCTGCTTGAGCGCCGAGGCGATCGCGCCGTACCCCCCTGGCATCCCGGTGCTGCTCCCCGGCGAGCTCATCACAGCGGATACCCTCGCGCATCTCCGAGCGATGAGAGCCGCGGGCTGCTCGATCACAGGGTGCGCCGACCCTGAGCTCCAGACCCTCGAGGTGCTCGATACGGCGCTATGAGGCCCGATGCGTGCTCCATAACGGCGCCATAAGTCCCCGAGTCCTCTGCACTTTACGCTTGCCGGTTCGCGTTGCGGGCAGTACGTGCTAACTGACGGCAGTACTTTCAACCGATCCGTTTGAGGTTTGTACGTATTACCGCGGTGCGCGATGTTGGAATCGCGTATCTGCGCCCCGCGGCTCCCGGGATGATGATCGCGGCGGTCGCCGGGTCGGTCAGCCCGGACGCGATGGATGTGTTGATCGTCGGAGAAATTGAGTTTGAGTAGATGAGCTGTGAGGGGACGAGGTAACGCCTACGCGACGCGACATTCGAAAGCACCAGCCCCGCCGCCAAATCAGAAAGAGAAATCATTCGATTCAACAGGGCGCATCCTCTCGAGAGCTCCTTGGGCCAACGCGCGCTGCCGTCGGCGCTGCTTCTCGACCTGCCTGCCCGCGGGCCCCTCATCGTCGCACGAGTCGTCCACGAGCGGCGCGTCGAGCGCCCACTCGAAGCCGCCCTCGGGCGGCCTCGAGCGGCTGGCGGCGCATGTCGTGAGTCGCCGCGTGGCCAGCCCCGGCTCTCCGAGCTCGAGAGGGCGCGTCGTATCGAGCGCCCATTCGAAGAGCCCACCATCCCAAGAGCTCGCGTTCGGGTGGCGCATGAGCATGGCGAGCATCCACGCGAGCGCTGAGCGCCACCCTGAGCCGCAATAGAAGACGAGCCGAGAGCTCTCCGCTGACGCGTCCGCGATCTCGGGCAGATCTCGGATGAGCTCCCTTTCGAGCCGCGTGCTCAACGCTGACGCGCCCGCATCAGTCGCATCCGAGCCCGCTTCGACCTTGGCCGCGTCCACCGGTGCGCCATCGTCGGTCGCCATGTGTGGCGGCCGCGCCGGCGACCGCAGCAGCCCCGCCTTGCGCCACATGGTTGCCACCTCGGACAGAGGGCGAAGCGAGCCGCACTGTAACCTATAGAGCTCGGATCCAACAAACGTCGAGGGGCCCCAGCCGGCAAAAATAGCCCCCGGCAGCCGCCCTACAGGCATCGCGTACGCATAGTCGTGGCCGCAGCCGGTGAACTCGCGCCAGGAGCGTACGTCGGCGAGCATCAGATGGCTGCAACTGCCGCTGCCGATGCCGCTGCCGCTGCTGCCGCCGCTGCCGCCGCTGCTGCTGCCGCTGCTCGTCGCCTGCTCCGCTCTGCAAGCGCCAGCCTCGCCCGCATGCGCGAGTGCCGCCGCCACCACCTCATCGGTCGATGCCCCATACTCAGGATGGCGTGGGAAGGGACAGTCGCAACGACCCTCCAGAAAGTCTGCGGCGGGAGTTGGCGGCACCGGCGCAAGCACGGTCGGCAGCCCGAGCGCATGCCAAGCGCTCAAGCCACCATCAAGCCATGCGACGTCCTCGACGCCGGCGAGCGCTAATGCCCAAATCAATCGCGCAGCGACGATTGGGTCCGCCACGCCCTCGCGCATGGCCTGCACGTAGCGATGGTGGTGGCCGCTGGCCGCCTTGGAGCGTACCGCGACAGTGTGCCGGCGGCACTGGGTGTAGACGACGACCTGCCGGCGGAACGCCGTCACGCCGTGCCTCTCCAGCGCTGCCCGCACGGCCGAAGGCTCGCGCAGGCTATAGTTGCCAGAGATTTGCGCAGGCTCACCCAGATCGTCCTCCTCCCACCTGTCGATCTCCGAGAGGCAAAATGCGACGGCGCCTGGGATGTGTTCACTCGCGCCGCTAACGCTGCCCATCATGGCTTCCAGCACGAGTGGCCGCTCCGTATTCGATTGCAGGCTCGCCCAGAGCTCCGCGGCGCTCAGAAGGGTGACTGGCATTGATTGAGCGAGCCCCCTGCGTTCGGCGGCGCGAGCGAGCGAACGTTACAGCTATCCGAGGCATGACGTGGAAAGCGCGGCCGGGTCGAACAAGCAGTCCAAGCGTCCTGGAGCGATCGACTGTGAAAAGGTCAGCTCCGAGAAACTAGATTCACCGTTCACGGTCCTCTGTTGCCTTGGTGCCTTGCGGACGGGAGGTCCTGCAAGAGTCCTCTCAGTTGCCTTGCGGACCGTCCGCACCGCTCGGGGAGAAGGGGTCGGCGAGCAGGCCTCGAGGTGCCGCTTTGCACATGGCGGGCGGCAGCCTCGCGGAGCAGGCCTCACTCAAGGCGGAGCTCTCGGAGCTGAAGGCCAAGATCCGGGAGGCGCGACGAGAAGTGGGTCCAGCCCCGGTCGCCTCCTCGGTCGGCGCCTCTCCGTCAATCGCTGCCAACGGCGACTCGGAGCTGCGCCAGCTCGACAAGAAGATGGAGCGAGCGAAGCATGAAATTACGGAGATGCGAGATATGCTCGACACCTTTGGCGAGACGCTCGACTTTGCCAACCGCCTCTCCAATATGAACATCGACCTCACCGCCAGGCTCGACAAGCAGGTCGAGGAGAACGCGGTCCTGGAGCGGCTGGTGAGCCGGCACTCGCTGCAGCTGGCCGCGATGAATCTGAACGCGACGCAGATGGAGGAGCTCAAGCGGCTGCAGAAGCAGAGCGTGGAGCTGCACGACCAGATGCGAGCTGCACAGGTCAAGGCCAACGACCTCTCACGCCAAGTCCACCAGGTCTCGCTGCAGTGGACGAAGACATGCAACCGGCGCGAAAAGCTCAAGCGAGGGCTGGCGGAGAAGGGCGTGGCCCCGGCCGCGCCCTCCTCGGACGAGGTGCGCGCCGCGACGGCACTAGAGAAGATGGACGCGCGTCTCGAGAAGGCGACCAAAGCTCTCAAGGTCGCTATCCAAGCGGGCGTGGGCAGCGCTCGGCGCCAGCAGCAGCGGATGCAGATCGCAGTGAACGAGCTCAAGGAGCTGCGCACGCAGGCGGCGGCGCTCGCGTCGCGGCTCGACGCCGAGGGCGTGCCGCCCACACTCAAGGTGCCATCGCCGGAAGAGATCGAAGCGTTCACCACGGTGGCTGAGTACGACACGTCACGCGCGGTCGCGCTGCAAGGCGAACTGGACGCCGCCGCCATCGAGAGGTTACGCTCGCTCGAGGCGCAAGCCAAGGAGCGCCAGACGGCAGCCATCAAGCTGCAGGCAGCGCGGCGTGGGCAGGCGGCGCGGCGCAAGGCGCGCCTGATCGCCGAGGCCACGGCCGCCGCCAAGGCCGCCGAGGAAGCAGCAGCGCTCAACCCCTTTGGGAAGAAGCGAGGCGGCATGGGCGGCATGGGCGGCATGGGCGGCATGGGCGGTGGCAAGGCCGGCCCGTTCGGCGGCCCGTTCGGCATGGGCGGCACGGTCGTGCCCGCGGCTCCTTTTGGCGCCAAGGCGCCCGCGGCTCCCTTTGGCGCGAAAGCGGGCCCATTTGGCAAAGGTGCGCCCGCGGCTCCCTTCGGCCCCAAGGCCCAGGGCGTCGCGCCGGGCGGCCCACCGGGTGCCGGCCTGGGCGGCAGCGGCGGCTTACTGGCTGGCGGAGCGGCGCCAGCACCGTGGCGTCCAACGGCCGACCCGACCTCCGCCAGCGCAGCCCCCGCCGGCGGCGCGAGCTCGGCTGGTGCCGCTCTCGGAGCTGGGACGAAACCCCAGATTGGAGCTCCCAAACCCCAATTTGGAAAGGGACCGGAGAAGCCGAGCGACTCCAAGCCCTTCAACATTGTGCCCGCGCCACCCGCAGCCGTACCCGCAGCGCCGCCCATGGGCGGCGACGCGGGCAGCAGCATCAGCAGCAGCAGCCGCAACGCAGCAAACGGCGCCGGCGCCGAGGGAGGCAGCAGCGCAGTCGGTGGCGGCGCCGGCGCCGTGGCGAGCGCCAACAAGCCTCGCAGCCTACTCGATGACCTCGACATCCCCGATGGACTGCCGGCGGCCGCGGGCGCAGCCGCGAAGGCTAGTGGTGCACTCGGCAGCGATAGCTCGATGGGAGGTCGGGGCGGCGGGCGTGGCGGCGGCATCGCCAGCACGATCGCGAACGCTCGACTCGAGCTGGATGACGACATGCCGCCACCACCTCGACTGATCGCACCGGGTGCGGGCCGTGGGGGCGGGCGCGGCGGCGGCATGCTTCGCGCGGCGGGCGGAGCGACTATGTTCATGGCCGGCGGAGGGCCGAATCGACTTCTAGGCGGTGGCGGCGGAGAGCCCCTCGTAGCCGGTGGTGGGCCAGGCAGGGGCGATGCAGCCGGCGGCGCTCTGGACGGGCTGGGCGGCCGACTGCCACTCAATCGCCGCTTCGACGATGACGACGACGGGCCCAACCTCCATTCGATCCCCACGCTTGGCAGCGAGCTCGGGGGTGGCGCCCGGGGCGGCGCGCGACAGCCGCCGCCGCAGAAGGGGATTGCCCTCAAGCCACCGAGCTTCGACGACGACATCGACGAGGAGCAGATGGCCGCAGAGGAGGCTGCCTTCCTTGCCAGGATGAAGGCGAACAAGGAAGGCCTCGCGACGGGCGGCGGCGGCGGCGGCGGCGGCGGCGGCGGCGGCGGGAGTGCCGTGATCGGGAGCCGTCCGTCCGCCGCCGCGGCGCCTCCTCCTCGTGCTCCTCCGCCGCCGCCCCCAGCCAAAAACCGCTTCGAAGCGGACGACGGCCTCTCAGAGGAGGAGCTCACTTGAGTGTTAAACACTCGGCCGCGCCTACACGGTGAATCGATGGTAGGGCACGCAGGACTAGGTGTTGAGGAGGGGTGTGGGCCTCCAGGTTTCAAGAGTTAGTTGCGGCGTTGACGAGACGCCGGTGAATGAAACTGAAAGCCCGACCGAATCGACTATGTACCGGAGGTGAGTACCGCCGCGGACCCGGGACCGACGCACCGGACGGACCGGAGAGCGGAGTCCGGTCCGGAGCGACGCCGCCGGCCCGGTGTGAAACGCTGACGGGTACGGGCTACGGCCATCGGCAACGGCATTCGGCGACGTCGCCGTCGGGCCGGGCAATTTCTCGGACGTGAGCTCGTTATGGGATTGAATTTTTAGAATGCCGCGGACGCTCGCCAAGGCGGTAGGCGCGGTTGGCGCGAGTCTCCTCGCGGTGCGCGTCCGACCGCGGACCGCCGGGGCGTGTGACCACGCGGTCCGGCGCGCCGCGTCCGAGCCGGGAGGTCGGAGCGGGCGGTCCGGACCTAAGCTTCCTTTTGTCGCACGTGTGTGTGAGACTACTTAAATGATGTTCAGAGCTGTCGCGAAAACAAGCCTTGAACGCCGTCGAACCGCTTGCCGCTCCGACCGGGCATGCATGATGCCCGGACGTAATCACTTTGAGATCCGGCCCGAAACGGCAACCTGCACTGCGTCGACGCTCTTCGCGACCGTAGGAGCCGCACGCATCACAAGCTCGGGATACAGGACCACCGATGCGCCACCGCCGAAGATGATCAGATTGCGCGAGGCTACCCGCAGCTTTTCCATCTTGCCTGGACCAGCGAACACTGCGGGGAGCACGGAGATCCCGGCGATGAAGGCGACGATGGGCGCCTTGAAGCGGCGGCGGACGTCGAGAAACGTCTCCTTGTAGCGCTCCACGAATGCGGGCGGCGTCGTCAGCTGCCTGGTCATGTAGGTGAAACTGTCGCCCATGTCAGCGACCGATGAGGCTGTGCTGCGCATCGACTTGCTCGACGCGCGGATATTATCGGCCATGTACGTGCCGCTCGTTGCCTTGGCGTACATGCCCTGAACCCAGCCCCAGTCCTCGCGGATCTTCTTGACAGAATCGGGAGCGTCGCGGAAAAAGTCATCACCCTTCGGTGACGCCATTTCTTTACGTCGCGTTGTTTTGAGCAAATTCATGTGAATGGATCTTGTGGAAAACCGCGGGATCGACATCGGACAGTCGGTACTGCAGAGCCTCCTCGAGGTTAGTTCCGAGGTTGACCTGCCGAGTCCGCAACAGCAGATTTTGACCTTAGGCGTAAGGGTAAGTTAGGGGGGAGGTTTCAGCGCACTCTCGACACTGATGTACGGGTACTCAGGTGGGTTACCCTGTACCTAGGGTGTTTCCGAACAATCATTCTCGATTCTGTGCCGTGAAACACTATGCCGAGAAAAGCGAGCGGCCCAGAGATGCAGAAAGCGTACAGCGTGCCACACGGAGTACACGTAGCGTAACCCAAACAGTATCTCTCGCACACTCGCATCTCCTCTCAACATCAATCGTCGTCAAAGATGGCCGCATAAAGCGCGTCTCGTTTCGACTCGCGCTCCATATTTACGCGCTCCACCATGGGCCTGTCGGCACTCGACGCAGCCACCGGCGGCGGCGCTCCATTTCCCGCCAACGGCGCGGGCGGCCGATCAGCAGTGGCCGCGGCACCGCGCATTGTCAAGTCGATCGTCGCCGGAGCAGCCGGCGGCGGGCATGGGGCGTGCATACAAGTGCTCATCACGACGCGCGGCGGGCAGGGGGCGTGCACAGCATCGCTGAGATGGCTGAGATGGCTGAGATGGCTGGCGAGGGGCATCGGGTGCGCCAGCGGTCGCGGTATGCGGCTGACGCTGTCCTCCCGCCAACTGCATGTATTGGAGCACCAGAGCATCGGACGACCGTTGGAGCCGTTGGGCGCGCGGCCACGCGGCCTCAGCACGGGCGCACGAGCGCCGTGATGAGCGCCACCACGACCCACAGCGTGCAGCGGCAGGGCGCTTGGCAGATCGCGCCGAGCTCCAACCGAGCCAGCGCCCGACACGGCGCCCCAAACGGCCTCCTCATCGCTGCTGTCGTCGTCGAGTCGCTTGATGCCCAACACAGCGCCCACCACGCCGCCGACAGGGACGCCGCCCAACACAGCGCCCGCCGCAGCGCCCAAGACGCCATTGAGAGCGGAGGTGGGAGCGGAGGTGGGGGCGGAGGAGATGAAAGGGCCACGGCCCATCCGAGCGAGCGTCTGTCGGGCCAGCCGTGAAAGGTCGGCGGGCTGTAACGGTCGTGGGAGGTCGGCGGGCTGTAACGGTCGTGGCACCTCCACCTCCATCTCTCTCGCAGAGGACGAGGACGGCGTTGGGCCTGTGGCTGCCGTTGCGCCGCCCAAGGCCGAGGCTGCCGGCGCCGAGGCTGCTGAGGCTACCGCTGCCGCTGGTGCCACGGGCGCGGCCGGCGCCGACGCAGACCTGCATGGCACCGCGCAGCCGTCTGCGCTGGCGCCCGCCACGGCGCGCGCGGGCGGGTCAGTGGCTTTGCGCTTGGTGCCGGCGCCCGACACGGCGCCATTGGTAGCCGCACCTTTGAGGCCACCCGCCGCCATGAAGTTGGGCATGGAGCGAAGCCGACGAACTGCAGGCTTCGTGCTGGCCGCCGGGGCACTGGTGGATGCAGGTGCACCTGTGGCCGCCGGGGCAGGTGCAACAGTGGATGATGAGGGCGCGGCCTTTGTGGCACCGTTCGCCGCCGGCACTGCTGCCACTGCTGCCTCTGCCGCCACCGCCGCCGCCGCCGCCGCCGGCGCTGCTGCCGCTGCCGCAGGCGGTGCTGCCACGGCAGGACCCTCAAGCGCCAGTAGGAGCATGGCACACTGGTGTTTGCACAAGCGCTGCGTGCCGTCCCCAAACGGATCACGAGCACTGAGGGTCCCCACATAGTGCGCGCAGCTGCACGATCGGCGCTCGAGCAACGGGCGGGGCGGCGGCGCGAGCTCCACGCTGAGGGAGTACACTTCCCCCTGAGTGCCCCCGCACTTGCCACTGAAGCACACAACGAGGCCGCGGCCGTTGGGTTCGATCGGTCCGAGGCTGACGCGCCCGTCGGCGCACAGGTCGCGAGCCCGGGCGAGTGTTGGCTCATGATATCCGCACAACTCGCTCACATCGCGCTCGCTCAACCACTCGGGGCATGCGGCCGAAGAGGCCGCTGTGCCGCCGCCCGCCGACGGTGCTGCGCCGCCCGCTGGCACCGTGTCGGCGCCTGCGGACGGCGCGCGGCCCGAAGCGGAAGGAAGGCTCGGAGGCCGAGAGGCTCCCACGTCGGCGCGTTCTGAGCAGAGGACCACGCCATGCTTGCGCCCACAGCAACTCTCAACGAGAGCGCCATCGTGAGCGCCATCGCACGAGTGCATGCTGCCGTCGAGAACCAACGGCAACATGCTGGCGGCGCGGGTCGCACGCGCGCCGCCGGCACCAACGCTGACCGCCGCACCGCCGCTGCCACCGCCGCTGCCACCGCCGCTGCCTCCGCCGCTGCCTCCGCCGCTGCCCCCGCCGCCCGCACCGCCGCCGCTGCATACACACGCTGCACGCCCGCCCGCGCTCACGATGGCGCCCGCGCTCGTGAAGGGGAGCAGAAAGGACGGGATCGGGCCGGGCGCCGTCGCGGGCGGTAGCGAGCCACCGAGCCGCAGAAATTCGTCACCGAGTAGCCGATGCACGCCGGCGTGGCATGCGAGGGCATCGGCGGTGGCGGCGTCGCCGTGCACGTACGTGAGGCGATCGAGAGTGAGACGGTGGCGACGCACAGCCCACGCAAACAGCGAGGCGACGACCCTGCCGTCCTCGCGCACGACGCGCGCGAGAGGCTGCTGGTGCTGCTGGTGCTTCTGGTGCTGCGGTGTCAGCTGCTGGAATGGCGACGGCGGCGGCGGCGGCGCCGTTGCGAGCCAGGCCATCGACTCATCGAAAGGCTCATAGCTGACAACGTCCTCGCCACCGGCGGCCACCGAAGACGGCGGCGGTGCGCACGGCGCTTGCCAACAATAGTACAGCGTGCCGCCCTCACGCCGCACGAGAGTGGCAAGGGTGCGCATACCCTCCACGACGCATGTCTCGAGCTGTTCCGCATGCGACGCCCATGCACGCTCGGTCTCAGCGGCAGAGGCTGCGGCCGAGGGCCCGTACCCTGGGAAGAGCCGCGCGGGAGTCATGAGCACGATGACGCGCCCCGTGCCGCTCGCGCCACTGCCTCTCGAGCCAGCGCCGCCGCTCGTGCTGGAGCTCGCGGAGCTGTGTTCGCGGAGCCAGGTACGGAGCGCCTCCGCAGCTGTGGGGGTCGGCACGAGCGGCTCCGGCCGTTCGGCACGCCCCACTGAAGGTACGAAGAGGCAGTCGCCGTCGATGACGAGGCCTACCGTCCCGAATGAGCCGTGCAGCAGCGGGGACAGAGGCTGCCGCCCCGCATCGGCGCCGTGCGCGAGTTCCACCTCGGCCGCCGCGGTGGCGGCGCTCCCGCTCTGGAACCAAGGCGCGAGTGCACGCCGCCAGTGCAACGGGTAGACTCGCGCCGCTGCCGCCTCCGTGAATGCGAGGGGCAAGTAGCTCTTGGACATCTCGGCAGCGTCGGCCAATGCAAACTCGTTTGCCCACACGCACTGCAAAAGGCCACCCTCCGGCATGCAGTCCACCAGTTCCACATCCATCTGATTCAGTTCCAGTTGTGGCCTCAGCGTTGCCGCCGAATGCGGCTGGTCCACCAGGGTGGACTGGCCGGAGCTCGACTTCAGCCGGGCTAGAACGCGTTTGATGACTGCTGTGCGTGTGTCGCGGCTGCAGTCGAGCGTGGCGGCCGCGCCGAAGCCCTGCTCAGCGTGCGCCTTGCGAGAGCACGGTGGACCGCAAAGGATGCGTACAAACGTCATCCAGACGCCCCAGCCGCCAGACGCCGAGCAAGCCAGCGCCGAAGGAAGTCCGTCGCCGACCGACGCCTCAATTCCGACGGCGCTGCCATTGCGCCGCCCACGACGTGTGAATCGTTTACTTCATGGATCACCTTTAAGTTCATGTACATTTTAGTGTGTCTACCCCCCCCCCAACTTTACGCACTTGAACTCCCACACGTATGAACTACGAAAAGATCAGAACTGGCGGCAAATATGAGTTCGTCCGCCGCTGAAACCTTCCGCGCCGCCCAGCGCGCAGCGACAATCAAGCGACCGGCGGAGCTGCCTCCGGCCCCATCGGACGGCAAGCGCGCACGCCACGACACCGAAGATGATGCGGGCACCGTCGGCACCGCTGCGCTGGTCGAGAAGATCACCGACCCGCACAAGCTGCAGCAGCGGCAGAAGCAGATCGACCTAGGCAAAAACACGTTGGCCTATGAGCGGTACGCTCGCGATGTGAAGCGCCACAACCGGCAGCGTGGAGACCCTCGCACGCCCGACATTACGGAGCCGGACTCGAAGCGCCAGTTTGATGGGCGCGTGAAAGAGTGGCGCCGCAAGCTGCACCAGTGGGAGAGCGAGCACCCGGAGGCGCGACCGACGGTCCCGGCTTCGGCGTGCCCGCCGCAGATTGCACGGGATGCGCCGTCGCATCCGCTTGGAGCTCGAGCAAGCAGCCTCGCCAACCGGCGGACCGCGGCGGTGGCGGAGGTCCAGGCGTGCCCCGAGGGACCGCCTCTTGCTGCAGGACTCACCGCCGCGACGCAGGCAGATCTGGATGCGTACCTCGACGCAGCGCTCGATGACGAGGACGAGGACGACGACGACGCGGATGCCGACGTGGCCGCGATCACAGCTCCTGCGCCTGCGCTCTCTGTCGTCGCGCCCGCCGTTGCCGCGCCCTCGGTCGTAGCGTCATCCGTGTTGGCTGCGAGCGCGGTGCCCCCGCGACCCAGAAGCATCGCCGCTCAGATGGCCATCTTTGGCGGCGCAAGCTCCATCGACGACGGCCTCGTCGGCTGAGCCCCTCTGGTCTGCCTGAGTGCATCAGAGTACATGTATCTCAGTGGAGAGGGCGGCGGTGTCTGCGTCGTGCTGTCTGTAATGTACGGCTTTCCGGAGCATCAGCATAGGCGTCTTTCCGACTGCCCCCCTCTGAGAAATGGTCAGCTCGCCTATCGAATACAGGCATCGGACCTCCCGATACTTCAAGACTGTCGCCCGCTCCATACGGTCTTGTGTGGCCACGCCCCAGCCGTGACACAGCTGACACTCCTCGGCACTGCTGACCCCTCGGGACTTCAGACGCCCCCCAAGGATGGGTGGGGCGCCCGCATTCCTCGTCGACACCCTGCTGTCGCGCGCGTGGGTGCGAGCCGTCGTCATCCTGATTTGGCTGTTCTTCATAATTGACGGCCTAAGGCGCTACCGTCCATTCCACGACAACCTTGTCACAGGATCCTCAGCGCCCGCCGGCTCGCAAAGTGCCGTGGCGGCAAACATTTACTCAGACTACTTTGGGCAGAGTCCGTTGACATTGACCATCATGGCGACCTCACTCGATGGCACGCCGATCATCAACACCACGCGTGTTGGCTCGCCCTTTGCCCCCTATGGAACCACATACCTTACTGCAGCTGCCTCCAACGCTTCCGCTGCTCTGGAAGCTATCGCGGCGGAGCAACTGAACGCGTCGTGCGTGTACACCTTCACGTCGTTTTGGCAACAAGGGTCCGACGGTCCCCGTGTTGCCAGTGTGGTAGGCGCAGTGCTCGAGAGGCAGCTGTTTGATGTGTGCAGCGACGACACGGGTAGCGGAGATTGCGTCAACGCGAGCAGCACGATTTACTCGATTGCTGTCACCTCCTGCGATGGACAAGTTGTGCAAGAAAACTGCGTGTCCGCGGGGGATAGTTGGTGCGATCCGATTGCGGCCGTTTCGACGGCCTTTCGGAATTATGCGAACGACGCGAACGCGGCCTCCGGCAGCACCTCAAGTGGCCTCCAGTTCTCAGTGATCTCGTTTCCTGACATAGTCACCGCCTCGTTGCAAGGCGTGGATGAGACGATGAAGCTGTCGACCATGACGGCGCCCATCGCCCTCGCCCTCCTGGGCATCATGCTCAGGAACGTGCGGCAGCTCCTCTTGACACTCGCCAACATCTTCGGCTGCATCCTGGCGTCCGTCGTCATCATGGATCCGATCGCGGCCAACATGCAAGTGTCCTCACAGGCTCCGGCCCTGATGGTGGCGGTGGGCCTCGCCATGTCGATCGATTACTCGCTCTTCCTTCTCACCCGCTTCAACGTCGAGGTGCACGTCCAGCGTCGCGACTTCAACCGTGCCCTCCAGCTGACCCTCGAAACCTCCGGGCATACCGTCCTCGTGTCCGGCAGCACGCTCTGCCTCTGCTTCCTCGGCATGCTGCTCATCCCAGTCTCCTCGATCCGATCGATGGGCATCGCGGCGGCGCTCACGGTGATGTTCGCCATCTTCTTCTCCCTCCTCCTCACGCCCACGCTACTGCTGACCTGCCCTCGCTTCTTCACCGCCAACCGGCGCTTCGGCCTCAACTTCGACAACGGCTGTTGCTGCTCGAACGATGCGCCGGCTGCTCGGCAGAGTCACATTCTGGCCTCGTCGGAGTCGCTGCTGGGGGCGGAGGCCCTGCCGAAGGCCGACTTGGGCCCTAGGGGGCTATGGCCGCGTCTCGGCAGTGTCTCGCAGGCGCCGCTGTTCGCCGTCGTCCTGCTCGTCGCGTGCGTCGCCATCGGCGTCCCGTTTGCGTTTCCCCTGCGTCAAATGAACTACGTCGAAGGCGTGCTGCCGACCATGCCGCGGGGCGACTACACGACTCTGTCGTTCACCAATCTGCTGAACGCCTTCGGAGTCTCGAGCATCTTCCCCGAGCAGCTCGTCATCACTCCGCCGAGCAACACCTCGACGTCGGACATGCAGTGGCTCAACGCAACCTGCCTCGCTCTTCAGGAGGTGGCGGCTCAGGTGACCGTGCAGCTGGCTTCCGAAGGATGCAGCGTCCACGGGAATCCGTGCACGATGTCGGCCTCTGACTTCGAGGGCGTCATGATTCTCGGAGGCTACTGCGTCGCAGAGCTGCTCGGGGGTCAGGGGCCCCCAATCCCCATCCCGCCTGAGCAGATGGCACAGGCACTCGGTGCGCTGCAGGGGGTCTTCGATAACTCGGCACACACTGCGACCAAAATTTCGGTCTCGACGCTCCTCGACCCCTTCTCGACGAGCACGGGGCAGCCGTGGCTTCGTGCGCTGCGCGACCAGCTCAACAACCTAAATGGCGAGTTCAACGGCGTCCAGATCGGATCCATCTACTTCACGAGTACGCCACTCTCGCAAATGGATGCAGCGACGGACACATTCAACTCGCTCCCGCGTGTCATAGGAGCGACGCTCGTCATCGTGTGCATCATGCTCCTCTTCGCGTTCAAATCGGTCTTCATGCCGTTACGTGCTGTGCTCTGCCTCATCTGGATGCTCGTCGTCACGTTCGGCTCTGCGGTCGGCATCTACCAGGACGGCTGGCTCGATGGCTTGGGCTGGGGAAGTCTGCAGCCAGTGAGCGGCGGCCTCTTCTGGATGTCGCCGTGCATCGCCTTCTCGATCGTCGTCGGCCTGGGCCTCGACTACGACATCTTCTTCATGGAGTCGGTCGCCGAGTTCTACGATGAGGGGCATGACAGCAAGACGGCCGTAGTCAAGGGCCTCGAGCAGACGGGCAACATCATCTGCGTGGCGGGCCTCATCATGTTCGTCGCCTTTGGCGCGCTTGTGCTCGGCAATTCCCCAACGCTCAACCAGATTGGATACATGCTGTGCATGGGCGTGCTGCTCGATTGTTTCGTCACGACCAAGGTCATCATCCCCTGCGCGATGGCTCTCATGCCCGGCGACGGCAATTTCTGGCCTCGGAAACGACAAAAGGAGTTGCTCACGGGTGCACAGTCGTACAATTCTGGACTCTTGCCAGAGCCCCTCGGTCGACTTGCCTCAACTCGGGGCCTGTGATGGGCTCGCACAGGCGACTCGCTGCCGCCAGCGAGTGCTCATCTTGAGAGACAGGCCGCGTATCCCGAGAGCTTGGTGTGAGAGGCCTGAGCCCCTGAACAGAGCTCTGGCTCCTCGTGTACTCTTGCAGGTACCACGTACCACTGCTGCATAGTTGCAGGTGCGGTGTGCCGGCTGCGGGCCTGCGGCACTGTATCACCCCTCTGGTGCGTGGCGGTGGAGTGTCAGGGTGTGCGCTGAGTGGTGTGCTCTCGCTTACATGTACGCGTTACGGCGGTCCTCGGTGAGCACAGTGGCTTCCCCAACGCTCAACCAGATTGGATACATGCTGTGCATGGGCGTGCTGCTCGATTGTTTCGTCACGACCAAGGTCATCATCCCCTGCGCGATGGCTCTCATGCCCGGCGACGGCAATTTCTGGCCTCGGAAACGACAAAAGGAGTTGCTCACGGGTGCACAGTCGTACAATTCTGGACTCTTGCCAGAGCCCCTCGGTCGACTTGCCTCAACTCGGGGCCTGTGATGGGCTCGCACAGGCGACTCGCTGCCGCCAGCGAGTGCTCATCTTGAGAGACAGGCCGCGTATCCCGAGAGCTTGGTGTGAGAGGCCTGAGCCCCTGAACAGAGCTCTGGCTCCTCGTGTACTCTTGCAGGTACCACGTACCACTGCTGCATAGTTGCAGGTGCGGTGTGCCGGCTGCGGGCCTGCGGCACTGTATCACCCCTCTGGTGCGTGGCGGTGGAGTGTCAGGGTGTGCGCTGAGTGGTGTGCTCTCGCTTACATGTACGCGTTACGGCGGTCCTCGGTGAGCACAGTGGAGTGTTAGTGGAGTGCACAGCCGCGCACGGCGAGTACGACAGCGGTCGGGTGACGTGACGCCGCGCGGTGCCGGGGGGGCCGCCCGGTTCCGCCCCCGCGGGCGCGGCGGGGCCGGGTGTAAGGCCGCGCCGGTACGGTATAAGGCCGGGGACACGGTTCTTGACGTTCGTGGTGGTAAGAAAAGGCATGCAGAAAGCATAGCAACAGCCACAACACATACCACACGCACACATCTGTTTAACACTTACGTCCACCTAGTTCGATAGGCACGCGGGCCGCGCGTGCATACACTGCACCGTACTAGATACACTGTCATGAACATGAGACACATGAGATCGGCGCCGCACGTAGTAGTCATCGCTCGAGCCACGCGCACTCCAACCCCCTCCACTCCCCCTTCAGATGCGAGCACCCTGGACTCGACGCGGCGCCTGTTGCACAGCAGCGCCTGAGGACCACTGAGCGCTAGAGCAACTCACGTCGCTGCTCGGAGCGGCATCCGTCTGCCATCAGGCACACAGCGGCGGCGGCGGCGGCTCACTCGGCCGAGCCGGTGGCGGGGGCAGAGCGCGTGAGCTCCGCATAGCGTTTGCCCGCCTTCGCCTTCATATCCTCAGCGAGAATGGGATTGACGAACATTTGGCTCTTCATCATGTCGTGCACTACCTTGTTGTTGTGCTTCGTCTCGGCCTTGCCCTTGGCGCCGCTGCCCTCGACGAAGGCCTTGCGCTCGCGCATCTCCTTGGCTGACTGCGAGCGCTGCGCACGCACAGTCTCGATCGACTCCTTGGCTGCCTGCTGGGCCGCCTTGGCCGCCGCACGCGCCTCGAGCGCCTTGCTCGTCTTCTTCTCCTGTTGCTTGGAACGCTCCTCCTTCCACTTCTTCATCGCCGAGCGCGTGTCGTCGCCGATGACCTTGCGCTGCTCAAAGAAAAGGTTCTTCGCTTCCTGCGTCACTGCGTCCGAAGTCTGCCCCTGGATAAGCTCGCGCAGCTCCCGCCGGTTATCGACGGCCTGGTTGCGCCGCTCCGTGCGCGACTTCTCAAGGTCGCCGAGCAGGGCGCGCTCGGCCTGCGCCTTTTCGCGCTTGCGGGCCGTCGTGGCGGTCAAGGACGCTTTGACTTTACGCTTCTGATCGCTGCCGAACTCCTGCGCGAGGGACGAGCCGTGCTGCTGCCAGCTCGTCTGCTGGTCGTGCATCTTCTTTGTAAGCTCGGCGACCTCCGCCTTGACGATGCTGCCCTTGTCGTGGTTCTGCTTGCGATGATACTCCAACCCACCCGACACCGACTTCATCGCCTCCTTGTCCTCCCTATAGTGCTCCGCGCCGAGCCCAACATACTTGTCGCGCAGCTCCTTGCGGAGGCTGCGCTCCACATTGTGCTGATCCTTTCTCTCCTCCGCCAGCTTCTTGTGCTCCTCCTCGACCATCCAGCGGTTGTACTCGATAGCCGTCACCTCTGACACGCTTAGCGCCTTGCCGACAGCATTTCCTGTGCTGTCAGCTGTTTGCTGCATCTTGGCACCCCACATCGCGCCAGCGCAGCGACGCCCTTTTCCTAGACCGCCACGATCGACACGATTTTTTCGAGGGACAAGACTTGTTTCGGATGTCGTTTCGGATCATCCAAAACCAGCAACCCGTGGGGCTGTTTTTTTTGAACAGGCGGTCGTTTACGGAAACCCTTTCTCAGTGCCGTAGCTCCGGTCGTCGCGTGTGTCGTGTTAACGTTCACAGCTGTGATTGTGTCTGTGCACGGTCCGTTGGGGTTGGTCAAGCCGCAAAGATGCCGGCGACCCTGCTCGATGTGCTGATGGAGCAGCGCGAGAGCTCAGGCAAGGGGCTTCAAACGATGACGCGCGTGTGCCTCATGGGCCGGCTCGCGGCGGGTACGACCGCCCCCAGCTTCAGCAGCTGGTGCGAGAAGGCGCTCTTGCCTTCCGGCAACAGTGTCACAGGGCTGCTGGTGCTTCTGCCCGAGGGTTGGTTTCAGACCATCGAGGGCCCGGCGGCGGACATCCCGCCGTTTCTGCAGGCGCTCCGCCACTGCTCGCTGCTTCGCAGCACGACCGTCCTCGCGTGCCAGGAGGACGTGCGCACACGCTACTTTCCTCACTGGTCGAGTGCACAGGCGGTCGTGGTGCGCAGCAATTACGCCGAGATTGACGCGGATGGCTTGCCGAAGCTGATCGCCGACACTGTCGTCGCCATGCTCAAGATTGGCAAAAAGTTGACCGCCGATCGCACGTCGCCCGCCTCCGCGGCCAAGCTCGTTGCGAGCTGGGAGAAGCACTTTGCTGACTTCATGCCGTCAAACGAGCGCCTCGCGCAGCTCCACGAGCTCGAGGGCCTGCCCTCGCTCGCCGAGTTCCTAGATATCTTCGAGTCGCCCGTCGATGTCGTGGTCCAGAGCGAAGAGATCTGGCCGCCCGAGCGCCCGGTTGTCTACTGAGGAGGATGTGGGCAAACAAACAACGTGTCGATCAAGGTGACCCCACAATGGAGCGAATGTCAATGTGTGCGTCCGTTGGTCCGCCCGCGCGGCGCAGTGTCCACCTCTACATGTATCTTGCGTTCTCAGTATCATGGCTGCGAAAAGCGACGCCGCCACAGTGTAGCGCCATTTTGACCCAAAGGGCGTTAACGAGGCTCGAGGGGCGAAGCGGCATGCGAAGCGGGCGGTAGGGAGAGCCGGGAGGTATTCTTTCTGCTGGATTCAGCACACACTAATACCGTATCCCCACCACCTGATTTTGAACTCAGTGATTGACCCAAAGGGGTAGGGAGAGGTATTCTTTCTGGATTCACACACTATCCCCACCAGCACCACCTGATTTTGAACTCAATTGTTTGAACTCTGAGTGCAATTGTCTGAGTGATTGACCCAAAGGGGTAGGGAGAGGTATTCTTAGAATAAATATTTAATTCTTTTTGTCCGCGGTGATCTGAACGAGCTCTCTCGGCACATTTAGATTCTTTCCGGATGCGCATCTCTTCATTTCTGGATGGCGGAGCCGGGTTCGGCTGTCACGCCGCCGCTGCCATGGCCCTATACGCGTGCCCCAGGTCAGCCAAGTTGTAAATTCGGGACCCGCTGCTTCCGCAAGAACCCGGAGCACTTTGCAGTTTGCACAGTACGACCATCCGGCCGAGCATTCACTGTTCATCCAGGACGGGGCCCCTCTTTCCGCGCCTCCGCCACCGCCGGCCCCGCGCATTGCGTTCCCAGGAGGGAGCGGTGATCCCATTTCGCTGGTCTCCGACGGAGAAGAGGTGGATGAAGCTTGGTCGTTGCCGCCATCGCAAATGGCTATTCACCATGGATTAAGTGTCATGAGAGGAGCAGCCGCGGGTCCCCAAGACTTGCGAGGCGCAAGATGGTACAAGGTTCTTCGATGGGATCGATGATGGCGGAGATGGCGGCACAGCAAGACAAGTCTGCCGCAGCCGCCGCCCGACCAGCGCAATCTAGCGACGACAATGGCCGCACGCCTCACACTTGCTGCCGGTGCCAGACTTATGCGCCTCGCACTAAACATGCTGACGGCGTCGTGGAATTCGGACGCCCCAACTCTCAAAGAGGTGATGTGATTTTGAGAGTGCCCTCACTGACTCCCAGGATTGTTCTGACCTCTTTGCCCCAAATGACACAGATCATCTCGGGCGCAACTGGCTCCGACTTTGACCCGTCGGTGTGGCAGCTTCCAGAAATACGCACGCAGGTCAAAGAGATCGACAAGCACGAGACCGAGACCTTTAAGGTCATCATGAAAAAGAATGGTATGAAGATGACGCTCACACCCCCTTTTCTCGAGGTAGCATCGACGCACACACCGGTCGACATCCAGCCTTGGAACATCGAGCCGCAGAAGCTGAAGAGCTACCGCTGCATGTGGTGTGATGCAACCTTTACGACCACGAACCATGCGTGTACCAGATGGAGGGCTCTCTTTACTACAGCGCCTCCTCGGTTTCCAACACTCTCAACGGCGGCAGAAGCTACGGCCAAAATACCCCACAACAGCTCTGCAGAGGAGCTGACCAAATTTCTACGTGATCACGGCGAAGGTGAACACTTGGACCAATTGGGCGTGCCGCTTGAGCCAGAAAGCGACCAGGCTTCACGGTGAAGCCCCAATGTGCCCACCATCAGCTCCTCGTCGTCTATCGGGCCGTCTTCAAATCTGCAGACGCTCGGACGGCCTACAACGCTCGCTGAGATCGGTATCAATGGGAGTGCGGCTTCGATGGCGATACGAGTGCCATCGATGAGCATGCGAGTCGCTGAGTGCGGGCAAGCATCAGGAGGCCTCTGAGGAGTCCTGCCTTGGGGAGTGCTCGGACGGGCCATGCAGTGAGGCGCTCGCGGTTCTGAAGAGGCATGCCCTTGGGGTGGGCCCGGTGCGAGATGAGTGTGACCGAGTGCGAGATGAGGATGAGAGATGAGTGTGACCGAGTGCGAGCGCGCGTGCGTGAGTACACAGCTATCGGACCCCATGTCTAGTGCAGTTAACGAGGGAAGGCACGCGGAAACAGAATTTGACCGCCTGGTTGCAGCTCAAGTAGAACGGCGCAGGGTGGCACACACGACTAAGATTTTCAAGAGTGAAACTGATCTACAAATACCAAAAGAAGTCGGCGACCTCGACAAGCTAATCATCGACGTGTTACTTAAGCCTCGCATTGCAGAGCAAGCTGGCTGTATGAACTACGAGTCCATTACCAACGCTACCAAGATGACCAACAATTTTTTGAGCGAAAAGACGTCAATGTCTTTTTTGATGTGGACGCTGCGGTGTACGTGTATAGCTCTGGGTCCGCTCGTCTCGCTCTCTTGTTCTTTTTGTATGTGTGGTCCACCGTCGGAGCTATAATGGTCTGCTTTCACATAATGTGATAGTGGTCTGCTTGCTGATGACCTTCTCAATCATCTCCATGACCATCTTGCGGTACTTCCTTGAGGTCCTCGACGGTGCGCGTGATGATCTCCGAGGCTCCCACCTTGTTTGCGATTAGTCGACTGACCGTGTGTCGGTGAGGGTCGGGTGGCGTGGCAATGGCGTCAATCCCGCACTTACCCCTCATAACCCCTCATCCCCCCTTCCCCCCTCTCCCCCATTTGCATGCGAATCACGCTCTCAAATCACGACAAACAAATCTCGCCATGAGGCACAGCGTTGTGGATAGTCGCCGATGCCGACTCTTGGCGCAGCCAAACATCACGGAGTCGGCATCGCGCTGCTTCAGATTTTTGACGACACGCTCCATAACCGTTGGAGGTCGACTACACGTGGCGGAGCGACGCTAGTTCTCGACGCAAACGAGGAACATACCCGGCTCGCAAATGGCGAAGCTGTGCCATGTGGGCAAGCACTGCGAGCTTCCTTCAATGAGTCTGCGCAAGAGCTCGTTCTGCAATCCGACGAGGCGATCGCCACGCCCAATGCGAGTGCACTCGTACTGTCGTTGGCTTTTTCATTTGCGAGTGCGCGTGCCTGCGAACAGCAGCAGCGAGCTACCAGGGGCACCTGCCTGGCCGCTGTGTGTGTCGGCGTGCGCGGTCATGGCATCCGTCGCGAGGACACGAGCTTCGTGCCCCTGTGCGGAACGAGCACGACGGGCACCAGTACACGCGCCGGCCACAAGTGGCGGCAGGCGCACATGCCCCTGGCGACGCTGCTTGGTATCTCGGACGGCTTCGGCGAGGTGGTCTTCGTGCCCAGGACGACGCCCAACCCTTGCGCCCATCTCGAGCTCCTCCTCGATGAGGTGTGGATCGCAGCGGCGCGGCCACTAGTCGTGGGTGACCGGCCGCCCTCATACGGTCAAGGGGAGGTCGAACCGGTGCGCAGCAGCTGGCTGCAGGGCGTTCGTCAAGGCGGCGCCGTGTCTAAGGCGGGTCCGTTTCGAGGGTCCGAGCATCTGTGCGAGTACATGACGTCGGAGGTGGGGCATGCGGGCCATCGAGCACGCCCACGCTGCCGCATGGACGGCGACCACCTCGAAGGCCGCTGGCTGCAGACGTGCGACCCACGTGCGATCCATCGCCCTGACCACTTCGCCTACGGTCGAGTTTTGCCCGAGGTGAGAGGCTGGTACGACTACCGCGTGTGCTACCGCCAGTCGGCCACGGAGCGTCTGCGCGCCCTGCAGGCGCTCAGCTGGAGCTGGCGCCCCAAGAGCTGCGCGTTCGCGCCCATCGATGGCGCCGCCTTTGATCGTTGGCTTGGCACACGCACTCTCCTTCTTCTCGGGGACTCGTTGCAGGTTGAGTGCCACTAATGGGCCGCGAATGGCCCCCGGATCAGAGCCCCCGATTGACCTTGATGACGCCTGATTGCCACTAATGGGCCGCGAATGGCCCCCGGATCAGAGCCCCTGATTGACCTTGATGACGCCTGATTGCCACTATTGGGCCGCGAATGGCCCCCGGATCAGAGCCCCCGATTGACCTTGATGACGCCTGATTGCCACTATTGGGCCGCGAATGGCCCCCGGATCAGAGCCCCCGACTGACCTTGATGACGCCTGATTGCCACTAATGGGCCGCGAATGGCCCCCGGATCAGAGCCCCCGATTGACCTTGATGACGCCTGATGACCTTCCCCTCCTCGTTCTCCTCGGGTGCTCCTTGCAGGCGCAGGCGTACTACTCGCTCCTCTGGCTGCTCGGAGAGGTCGTTGTCGAGCACAAGGACGTGGTCGGCCTTGCGCCCGAGGACATAGCGCAGGGCGTCGGCGCCGGCAGTGGCAGTAGCAGCGGCAGCAGCAGCGGCAGCGGCGGCGGCGGCGGCGGCGGCGGCCCGGTCGAGCGTCGAATGGACCGGTGCTCCTCCAGCGTGGGCAATGAGGGAGGGTGGCTCTCGATTGCAACCCTCCGCGGCGGCGGCAGGCTGGTCAAGGCACTGCGACATGGAGCGCTTGTCGAGGAGTTCTCAGCTCTCGAGAGCGCCACGCCACCCTTTTGGCAGCGTCTCGTCGCCGAGGCAGACGTGGTGGTGCTCAATGTGGGGCACCACTACCACACAGTCGATAAGACCTTCGCCAAGTACGCACGCCTTGCGATGGAGGGGGCGATCCACCTAGAGCGCGTGCTCAAACCGAGCGCTCAGCTTGTATTCCGCACCACCAACATCGGCCACTACGCGTGCGAGAACGCGAGCCGACCGCTGCGCAGCCGCAAGGAGGCGTGGGAGCAGTTGACGAGCCACGGGCGCGACATTTGGGGCTGGCAAGTCGCCAAGGGCAGCGAAGGACATGTGCGCCATGCCGACATGTTCAAGGACAAGTACCACTGGCGAGGCCCGCCGCTCTTCGAGCACGAGTGGGCCGCCGCTGCGCACGCGACCGGGACACTCGGGCAGCGCTTTGCATTCCTCAACGTGTCCTTCATGGACGCGCGCGCCGATGGACACGTGGCCAGCTCGATGCGCTACTCGCCCACGACGGGCGAGTTCAGTGGGCCCACGAAGACGGGCTTCCCGATTGATTGCCTCCACTATTGCTACCCAGGGCCTACAGATTTTTGGGCACTCGCACTGTACAATTTGTTGCTCAACAATGAGCGGTACGCTGGTGCGGCCACGAAGTAAAATAGTTAAATAGATCCAAGATCGTCGGCCATGGGGCTTTCATGTGGAGTGCGGGCGGTTGGCGTTAGGCCCCCGGGTGTGTGTGCACTCTGCGGTGCACTTAACGTAGTCACTTAAAAAGTCTACCGTACAGCGTACTCTCCACTCGACTTCCTCTGCCCGCCCGGCCCATGTTTCGCCCCAAGGTTCTTGGTCACACCACCCGTGCCATCACCCAAAGCTGGACGGGCGTGCGACAGTACGGGCAAATCTTCATGTCGGCCGCGCAGCGCTCGCACGCGAGCTGATGGCCGCACGGCACCGCAAGGTGCGACTTGGGCCCCACCATGCACACAATGCACGTGGTCTGGCCACCGATGGTCGATTCGGGCACCTCGTCGTGCACACGGCCGGTGATGTTGCCCACGTCGGCGAGCGTCAGATGCCTCTCCGCTGGCATTGAAGCTGCAGCCGGTGGCATTGAAGCTGCAGCCGGTGCTGGGGCCCTTGGCGGCGCAGGGACGGGGGGGGGCGGATGCACAGTAGTCGGGCCGCGCCCACCGCGCCCTCCACGCCCCCCTCGTCCCCCCCGCCCGCCGCGGCCAGCGCTCTCTGCCACGGCCAGCGCCGCTGCCCGCTCCGCCGCCGCGCGCTCCACCTCCGCCCTCTCCGCCTCGACCCTCGCCTCCACCCTCTCCACTGCCAGCCCTCTTTCTACCTCAGCCCTCTCCGCAAACACCCTCTCCGCCTCAGCCCTCTCCGCCTCAGCCCTCTCCGCCTCCGCCCTCTGCACCGCCAAGCGCTGAGCCTCTGCCTCTGCATCCTTAGCCTCCGCCTGCGCCCTGGCTACCCGCGCTGCCTCCGCCTCGGCGGCCTCGTGCGCTGCTGCCCGTGCCGCCGCATCCTCGGCCACCTTCACCACCTGCTCAGCCGCCGCCTGCTCAGCCGCCGCAGCCGCGGCCGCCGCGGCCGTCTCCTCGGCTACCGCCTCTGATGCGGCTGCCCCTGCTGCAGCGGTCGCCTCCACGTCCTCCTCCTCGAGCTTCTCTTCTGCCACGGCCAGCGCCGCTGCGCGCTCCGCCGCCGCGCGCTCCTTCGGAGTCACTTCGGCTCTTACCTCGACGGAACGCGGTTGGGGAGCGGAGTCCGAATCGCGTGACTCCGCCTGGGCAGCCGCTGCCGTGTCCGCCCTGACCTCCTTAGCGGCACCGTGCGTGTGTGCCGATGTCCCCGCCTTGGCCTTTTCGCTCAAGATGACATCGCCGATCGGGCCGTACGGAAGAAGCTTGGCGCGCGCTTCCTCGACCTGCGCCGCGGTGCCGACAAGCACGAGCCCGCGCACTTCCACCCGGGAGGTGATCCGTCCTGGAGGCACGCCCTCTTGATCCAACACGAAGATCTCGCAGCCGGTTTGCTCGACGATCTTACGCTTGGTGTTCCCTGAGAAGCCGATGAGGGAGGCAATCTTGGCCTTCGAGATGACGAGATCCTTACGCGAGAGCCCTTTGGACGTCAGCACCTTGATCAGCTTTCCAAACTTGGAACCGGTGAGGAACTTTCGCCACTCTTCTGCAGGGACGTGTAGGTCGGTCGATGTCGATTCGGCCGCACGCACCTCGGCTGGCGCCGGCGCCGGTGAGGCCGTGGACGCAGCGTCGGCCTTTGCATGCTTCGCCGTGGCCGCCGCCTCCACCGCGCGCTCCACCTACACGTCCTCCTCCTCGAGCTTTTCTTCTGCCACCAACTCCGCTTCCGTCGGCAAGGTAAGTGGGTCGTCCTCGAGGTCGAAAACGCGCGAGCGGTCGGGGCCGACCGGCATGGACGGCGCCGTGTGCGCAAGGCGATGTGCCTGGTCGGTAAGCTGCTTGACGATGGCTGAGCCGGCGAGACGCGCGAGCATTTCGATCGAACGCCGCTGCGCATCTAATGCATGCTGCTTCCGCAGCAGGTTGGTCCACAATTGCCAGATGATCTTGAGCAACTCGCAGAAGGTGACCATGAAGGGCAGGATCCAGTCCCGGACGGCGAACTGCGATGAGGAGCTGCTGAGCATCACCAATTGCGCCACCGCATGCTTGCCCATCGACTGCGGCATCATCGACTGTTGTTCGATCAGCTGCCGGATTCGATGGCCATCGGTGAAGTACTTGTTGAGCTGCTGGCACAGATTTGAGAGCACCGCCTGCTCTTGAGCGGAGAGGTGGCAGCACTGTGGGAAACGGTTGATCAAGTGCGTGTAGATCTCCTCGAGGCGCAGGAAGCCCTGCACGAGTTTCACCTCACCCTGCGAAAAGGCCTGCGGGTGTTGGTAGATGTCGGGCTGGCAGAGCGCCTTCTTGTAGATCGACTGGAACTGGAGCAGCAGGTTCAGCTGCAGCCACTCGACGCGGTCGAAATCGGTGGCGCTGTCAGCGGGGTGGGGCATCGCCTCACGCATCGAGCCGGGCACCGGCTCGGATGGCAGCGACATGCACGTCTGCACTACGTGGAGCGTGTGCAGGAGCGTCGGCTGGAAGACGAGCACGCGTGCGGCGAAGCCCAGCTTCACCATGTACTGCAGCAGATCAGGGCCCTGCAGGCCCACCGAGTGCATTAGCGCTGTGTGCACGCGCTGCAGCCATGTGAGCAATTGCATGTGCTGCAGCGCAAAGAGCTCGAACTTGGAGCGCTTAAAGTGAGGCGAGTGCAGGTACGCACGGTTCTGCTGATCGTGTAGCATGTTGAGCTGTGACGTGAGCGCCAGCAGGTGCTGCGAAAAGGTCTGCGGGTCGCACGGCGTCGGCTGCGCTGTGAGCTTGAGCGGCCCGTCGAGGTGTGCGAGCTGCACGAGCACCCGACCCACGCTGGCGACCGGCAGCGGCGACTCGCCGTACGCGTGCAGTGCCTCAAGGGTTTGGTGCAGATTGGCGGGCAGCATCTCTTGCATCATCTCTTCGAGCAGCACTGCGGCAAGTTCGCCGACGGGAGCCGAACCAACCATGCGTCAGCGTGGGTGGGCATTAAGCGAGCCGAGCGGCATCGCCAGCGACGGCGACGCGCGGCGACGCACGGCGTTGCTGCTGCCTGCAACAGTGTTCGGGAAGCTCTGGAGCTCACCATCGGTCTCGACCATCGGGAGCTCATCGCCGCAGCTGCTGCTGGCCGCCACGTCCATCAACAACGGAAGCAGCTGCTCCGACCACGCATGCCCGGGAAGCAGGATGGCGTCACCCTGCACTAGCAGCTCAGCAAGAGGCTCATACACCGAGCCTGGCGGATGCACAGACAGAGGGGGGACGATGAGCAACGAACAGATGGGGGACGGAGCAACGAGACGGCCAAGTGGTGGCAGCAGCGCGAGACTAGCGGCAGTGCAGGCCGCAGAGCAAAAAGGCGGGAGATCGCTCAACGCCCGGTGTCACCTCTCAGCAGCTGGAAGCCAGGGCTCGAGCCCTGCTGCATCTCAGTGAACGCTTGCACCATCGCCAGTTGCAAGCGTGGATGTGGCACTGCGTCTATACCCTGTTTAATGAGCTGGC